>Ga0181421_1000628_pt1 | contig 10434 bp, 15 predicted proteins | sample 44SPOviralmetaG_FD_130146 | JGI IMG/M metagenome (GOLD analysis project Ga0181421, IMG submission 130146) | Marine viral communities from the oligotrophic San Pedro Time Series (SPOT) site, San Pedro Channel, CA, USA - 44 SPOT_SRF_2013-06-19 | ecosystem: Environmental > Aquatic > Marine > Strait...
GGCTGTAATCTTAGATGATTGTTTAGGAAGTATAAAAAGAGAAGCTAAAGTTAATCATTTAGCATCAAGATTTAGACATTACAATATACAATTATTATTAATATCAAGTCAAAACTACAGAAAAGTTTCTCCAGTTATTAGACAAAATTCTACTAATGTAATTATTGGATCTCCATTTCCTAACCAAAAAGAATTAGGTAAAATAGCAGAGGAATTTGGAGACATGTTTGGCGGACAAAATAATTTTCTTAAGATTTACAGAATCGCCACACCTGAAAGATATAATTTTCTTCATTTAGATTTACAAGAGAATCCACCTAAGGCATACAAGAACTTTGAAACATTAATAGCAGTTGGAGGTAAAATCGTTCATGGTGATTTAGAAATTAAAGCAGATGAAAATAATATAACAGAAGATATTAAGGATGAGTCTAACAAACAAGCAGAAATTTAATAGGAGATATGGACAACCTCTTAATAAATCTAATAGTAAAAAAGATATTAGTAAATTAACTGGTATAAGTATGAGTATATTAGATAAAGTATATGATAGGGGTTTAGGAGCAAGATTATCAAACCCTCAGAGTGTTAGAAGTCTAAGTGGTAAAAAAGTAGGTGGAAAAAGTTTAGCAGGGAAGATGTCTGGACCTCAGTGGGCAATGGCTAGAGTATATTCATTTGCGGTAGGAGGAACAACAAGAAGAACGGCTGATAAAGATTTATGGGAAAAACACAAAAAAAAATAAATTCTTAATTTTATATCAATTAATAATATAATGGATGCTTATGGACTTGGAAGAGAACTTAGTGAAGGCAATATGGTTAATTCAGCAATCAGTCAAAGAAACGCCGAGATAGACAGAAACAATAGTCATTTACAAGCTAATTATAATTTAGCTTTAAAAAATTTACCTAAAGAAAAGAAATCAAAAGATAAAGTCGCAGATATTATGGAAGGTATTGGTGGGGCATCTGTAGTAAAAGGAGTATTAGGTGGAACTAAAGATGCTGTAATGGCTGGACAAGCATTTGGTAAAATTGGAGAAAAAGGTAAAGCATTAAGAAGACAAAAATTTTTATCACAAAGCGACCCTGAACCGATTCAAAGTGATAATTTAGAATCGGCAGGAAGTAATTCAGAACGAAGAACTCAGTTTTTAGAAGGAAGCGAACAAGAACCGATGCTTACTAAACAATCTCAAGGTGTAAAATCAATAGAACAAACTGGAGAAGATGCTACTAAGGTTGCTGAGGTTGGTGAAGATACTATTAAATCAGTAAGTAATTTATCTAAAGGTTTGGATGCTTTTAATAAAGCAAGTAATGCTCTAAATATTGGTATGGGTGCTTATGATGCTTTTGAAGATTTTTCTAAAGGTAAAATTCAAGGTAATAATATTAATGAAAAGATTTCTAATGTTTCTCAGATTGCGAGTGGTGGAGCGGATGCATTAGGTGTTTTAGCAAAACCTGTTGGTATGGCTGTTGATTATGGAGCTGAAGCTATGGGTTTTGAAGAAGCAGGAGCGATGTTAGATGCTACTGGAGTTGGAGCTTCTGTAGGTTTGGCTCTAAATGCGATTGGTGCTGGTATAGGTATATTTGGAGCAGTTGAAGGTATTGTAGGTGAATCTAAAGAAAAAAAACAAATATCAAAACAAACCGTAGCACCTCCTCAACAACAACAGCGTCAAGCAGTCCAAGATACTTCAGCCCAACAATTAAAAGGAACACAACAAGGTTTGGGTGTTGTATCCTAAATTATTTTCTTTGTATATACTATATGAATCTTTCAGCAGTTGAGAAATCTCATATAGTATTTATTTCAAAAAAATTAATATCTTTTTACAAAGGTTGTTTTAACTATAAAAATAGTTTTTATGAAAACTCTGAAGAAGTATTAAAAGATATTAATTATATTAAGGAACACGGAGATATTACATCTGTTAGAAGAGCCTGTAAATTATTAGATAATTTTTATTTTGAACAAACAAAAGAAAAACTAACAGTTGAAATCTCAGATCAAAAACAGAAACAATTAGATGAAAAAAATAAGTTTAAGAAGTTTAGTGAAGTAGTATTAGTAAAGCAACACGGTAAATTTATTGTAGAATTTTAATCTTCTTGTGCTTTCTCTAATTCTTCGTCCCAAGAATCTGGTTTTACACTACCAATAAGGTCTTCACCAAGAAGACCGCCACTCCAGTAAAATTTCAATGTTTTCAAAAGTTGTTCTTTCATAATATCTTCTTCTTCTTCATCGCTTTCACTGGGGACACAATCTCCATCATCACAATATGATATACCATCAACATATTTACCATGAGGAGCTCCACAAGTTTCACAAGGTGGATTTTCTTCTTCTTCTTCTTCTTCATCACTTTCTTCTTCTTCATCACTATTAATTTCTTCATAGTAATCTTGGTTCTCAATACTATATCTTATATCATTAGTTCCTTCGTAAGATTCATCAAAAACTTTTTTAATTAGATGTTGATTGTCTGAATTTTTATTAAGAAATCTAATTTTAGCATCAACACTATAATTAATATCATTAGGATACATTGCTATATTAGCATACATTGCTATTTTCCACCCTTGAAACAAAGATTCAAGTTCTAGTTTTTCTTCTTTAGTAAATTGTTGAGAAGACATATTTGTATCTTCTTCAAAAAAATCAAATTTTTTTTCAGATTGAGATTCCAAAAAAAAATATTTTTTTATTTGTTAGATTCTAAATTCTAGTTAATCAAGATTTTCTAGATTTTTTAGTAGTTTAATTTTCTCATCTGTATCTGCTGTCTTGATAAGGTCAATAAGATTGTTAAATTGTTCTTTCATTTCTTCTTGTTTCATTTCAATCATTAGGATATGTAAATCTTGTTCTTTAATCATTTCATTTGCTTTATACCAAGCATCATATAGTTCTTGAATGCTTTCAAAATTAGTATTATAATTATTAACTTCATTCAATTCTTCTAATTGATTAGTAATGCTATCCTCAACAGCATTATTCAATTCTTCAGTAGAAAGGGTAAATTTTTCTTCTTTAGTAAATTGTTGAGAAGACATTTTTTGATTTTCAAAAATATCAAATTTATTTTCTTCTCCATCGCATCTATTTCTACAATCTGGACATGCTACCCCTTTTACTCCTTTAATCATCTCATCACTATCCTCTTCCATACCACAGAAATCACACTTAACCAATACTTGTTCATCATCAGTTTCTTCTTCTTCTGGTATATATTGGATATGATGGTCTTCTTCATAACAATAACTACAAAACCACAAATCATCTCCAACAACAATTGAATGGTCGTGGTCTTTGGAATCACGAATAACATTGTTATTACAATGATGGCATTGGAAAGCGATTTCAGACATTTTATTTTCTTCAAAAAAATCAAATTTTTTTTCAGATTCAGATTCTAAATCCAATAAGCGACAACACAATATCTTTGTCCAACAAAATCTTCTGTAGAATGATAAACATCGTAAGCATTCCAAATGTAAGGTTTCTCAAAACAATCAACTCTCTCAATTTCTTTTTTATCATCATCATAAAGAATTAATCTACCTCCTGAAAAATCACCTAATGTAAAAACTAAGGATTCACCTTTATTAAAGAATGAATCTTTATGAATTTTACAAGTAAAGTTTTTATTGATTGTTAGAGCATTCCATCTAAAATCAATATTATTTTCTTTACACCATTTATCAATATATTTATTAATCGTATGATAAACTAAATCTCCGTTTTTATCATCAAAAGCTGGAACAGCATAACTATGTCTTGTATCTAATCTACCTGGTTGAGAAGGCATAAAACTATATTTCAAACCTACTGGACAACTGAAACCTTTTTTATCAGTTGATAGATATTTTTTTCTAGTATTATTGATTATAAATTTACTTTTCTCTAATAAACTCAAGATCTCAGCCATTTTTTGCTATGCTAATACTAAGATTTTTTTTTAGATTTCTTTTTTTCAACATATCCATCAAAAACTTTAGAAGGTTTTATTTTCTTTTCATTTTCTAAAGATTTATGAATATTATGTTGAGGCATAGCAAGTGGAGAATCAACATTTTTTATTGGTTTCATAATTTTTTTTTTCAAAGGCATTTATATATTATTATTATATATTAAATGAGTTTAGTTATTACATCAAACATAGACAGAGATAATTCTATTAACCAACAAGGTATTAACCTTCCATATAGTTATACAAATTCAATGGATAATCTAAAGATTCCACCAAACTCCGAAATCGCTGTTCAAAGTGTAAAAGTGAATAGAGACCAATCAATAGCATTAAAAGGTAATCAACGCTTTGCTTGTGCTTTCAACAAACCAATAGATACTTATGCTGAACAATTAGGAACTGCTGTTGAAGTTGTTCCATTCAATCCAATAGAAAATTCAACAGATAGAATTGCTTTTCCAACTAATGGTGTTCTTAGAAATCAATATGGAGAAACAAGTGGAAATTATTTACCCAGAGATTTAAGAACTATAATGAATAGAAGTTTAGATTTTGCTACTTTTCCACCTATGTTTAAGAAAGGTAGTTTGAATTCAAGTGGTGTAGAAGTTAGTTCTGCTGTTAATAGTAATGGAGAAGTAATATTTACTTATGATTTTAATAGTGTATTAAATGCTTCTTTATCTAATAATGCCTCACAACTTGTTGATAATGCTTTTACAACTAATATAAATACTGCTACTGATTCTTTATATACAACTACATTAACTAATAGTGCGAGTGGTGGAACATTAATTGTTTCTAATACTACCGAAAATACAGCTGATGATGCTACAAAACAAAGACCAACAGTTTTCAAAGCATTGGCTCTTTCAAACGCTGGTGGTGAATGGACAATTGATTTATCTAATTCTACTGATGGAAGTAATGGACATACTGATACAGCAGGAAAATTAGCACAGCAATGGTCAATTGGTCTAACAAGACCTCAACTTGAAAGACCATTTATGGAAGAATTATCATCAGACCCAAATGTATTCTTTTTATCACCTCCTTGGTATGATGAATATGAACAATCTGGAGAAGGTAATGGTCTGGGTTCTGAACTAACAAGTCAATACTGGGATTGGGTAGTAAAAAATGAATACAATCCAATAACAACTCAAAATGAATTAGCAATTTATCATGCTGTAGCTGATGAAGATGAACCAAATAAAACATTTTTGTTTAATGTAAATTACCAAACTGGACTTGGAACAGATGGAGATACACCTTTTAGAGTAGGAAACGCTTCTTTTGGAATAGATGGTAAAGCAATTGATCAATTGAAATTTAAAGTATCTAATGAAGTTATGGAAATTACTTTTCTCGCAGATAATGGTAATAAAACACATACAATTTCATCTAATCAATATTCTGGAACAAATGATGGAACAGCATACGCAGGAACAAAAGCAAAACATATGCTAAAACCTGTAAATCAAAATTGTTGGAATTTATATCCTAAAGTTATGCTTTCTCCGTATAAATTAGGTGCTTCACCAGGAAACGCAAGTGCTAAAAATTCAATTACTTTCACAAACTATGATGGATATTCTCTTAATACACCACAAGGAAGCACGGCAATTTATGAAGGTATAGTCTTTGAAACTTCTGGGCAACCTAACTATTATCTTCCTGATTCAGATTTAGGATATGAAAATAATACATTAACTTTAGCATATAGTGATTTTTGTTGTTATTATTTAAATACATTATATTCTAACGATAATGACGAATATCAACAGAGTTTAATGTTAGATACTAATAATATATCAAAATTTTTAGGTAGTGATGATACATTAGAAAAAACTTGGAATCCTGCGTGGAAAGGTCTTGCTAATGATACTTTAGATAATTTACCAGCATTAATTTTAGAATATTCAACAGATGCACAGAATACAAGACTACAAGAAGGTTATGGTAGATTAACAAATCCTTTATTAAACTCTCAAGATATATTTGGTTTCAGCAGACCTATTGTAGATAATTTTACTGCTACATCTTCTTTAGGTAAAAGAAATTTTGAAATATCGGCAGATAAAACTAACAGAGAACTACCAGCAATCGCTAATTTTGTTAGAGTAAAAAATCTAACTCATCAAACATTTAACATGGCTAATAAAGCATTTTCAAAAATATTATATTGTATTCCAAGGTTTGATTCTACTGGAAGTGATACTGGTAATTTATTTTTTGAAGCTAATGAAAAAACTTATGTAAAATTAAACAATACAACTATCATAAATGTAAATAGTTTAGATATTGATTTAGTATCAGCTGATGAAAGAATTGCTACAAATTATGTTGGACAAACTGTAGTAATTTTTCATATTAGACAATCAAAAGACTAAGGTTTTATACTTCGTGATGGTTCTGGTTCTTTTTCTTCTTTAGGTTCTAAAGTAAGTTCTCTACCTTCTTTTATTAAATAAGGTTTCCTTGGTGTAGGCATTTTTCCAAGTTGTAGTTTTTCCTCTTCTATGACTGCTTTAACATCTCTTTTACAGCAACCCCAACATATACTTTCACACTTGGATTTTTGTAGAACAACCATAAAACCACCTAAAGCTCCTAAAACACCTATCACAAACAGCATCAATTCTTCCATCGTAAAATCAGCTAATTTTGTCATTAATCTTTATTAGATATTAATTGATATAAACAAAAAAATAAAATTGTAAAATATATTAAAACACATATATTAAATATTGGAATACTATCAATCATTAATATATATGTTTATTATTTTCCATATCCACCACCGCCTTTATCATCCTTCTTCTTTTTTTTTTTAGTATTAGTAAGATCAATTGGATTGCTCTTTGTTCCTTTTTTACCTTTTTTTTTAGGTTTTTTCTGTGCTTCTAACCTATCACTAGTCGCCATTAAATTAGCAATTTCACCTTCAATTGTTGTTGCTTGAACTTTTTTAGGTGGTCCTGCTTTTAGTTGTTCTCTCCTAACAATTTTTTTATTTTTCTCGGATGTTCTTGGACTTGCATCAGTCTTAAGTTTTAATCGTTTCCATTTTTTCTCCAAATCTCCACTAAGCATACTATCAATTTTTTCAATTAGTTCATTAATTGAAAGTGTAGTATAACCTCTAAATGTAAGATTGTTTTCTTTTAAAAATTCAATAGTTTCTTTTCTACTAGGCATTATATTATATACTAATTAAAAAATACAAATCAAAAAAAATCAAGTTATATAATATGGATTTAGATGAATATAAAAGAGAACGATTGATACTTTTAAATAATCTTTCAAACCAAGTTTCAGATATAAATTTAAAAGTCATTTCATTAATTAAAAAGGTAGATGACCTTGAAAAATTAACGAAGAACTTGGATAGAAGACTTCCAGAAAGAAAAGAAGGTTGGTTAGGTGGATATTGGACTTTAGAAAAATCCTAAAATTATTTTCTTAGTATATATATGACTTATGAATACGGAATTATTATTCCTGCGACTTCTAAAAATAATAATTGGAATACTTTTGAAGAATGTGATTTATATGATAGTATTAAAAGTCTTCAAGTAGCTAATTTAGATGTAGATAAAAAAAAAATTAAATTATACATTTATGTTGATTTTGATGATGATTTTTTTCAAAATAAATGTGTATTTAGTTTTCCATATGACTATGAAATAATTACTGATAAAAATATTAAAAAAGGTAATGTTGTTGGTATGTGGAATCTAATGTTTGAAAAAGCAAAAGATGAATGTAAATATTTTCTACAAACAGGAAGTGATGTTTTATATTTAGATACAGGATTCTTAGAAGCAAGTAAAAAAACTTTAATTGAAAATGATAATATTGGAGTTGTTGGATATATTGAAGAAACAAGAAAAGATGACCCTAAGAAATTATTCTGTCAATCGTTTGTTAGTAAGAAACATTACGAATTTTTTAAATTTTATTTTCCACCTGAATTAACTAACTGGTATTGTGATGATTGGATCACATTTTTCTATAGAACAACTCATAATGATTTTCAGCTCAATTATCGTATAACTAATACTGGAGGAAAACCTCGTTATTCACCTAATACACAAGATGCTAATCTTTGTGAAGAATTAATTGAATTTCATACTAAAAGAATTAAATTAAAAGATACTTTAGAATATCCATCAATTACTTTAGGAATGCCTATTTGGAATCGTCGTGAGTTTCTTCCATTAATTATTAGAAATATAAATAATTTAAATTATGATTTATCTAAGATTGAATTCTTGATTTTAGATGATAGTGATAAAGGAAAAGAATTATTTACTAATCAAACACTTCATGAATTCAAAACACATTTTAAATTATTAGATGTAAATTATATAAAACAATCAGAAAAAAAAACTATAGGAGAAAAAAGAAATTTTATTTGTAAAAAAGCAAAACATAAACTAATAGCTTTTATGGATAGTGATGATTTATATATGCCTGATTATCTAAAACATAGTTATGATACTATGAAAAAAGACAACGCAACTTTGGTAGGTTCTAACCAAATGATTTTTACTTATCCATTAGATGGATGGAAAATGACTGGGATCCAATGTTCTCAAAAAAGAATGATACACGAAGCAACTATGATGCTAACAAAAAAACATTTTAGAAGCACAGGAGGATTTATTAAAAACTCTCAAGGCGAAGGAACAAAAATGATAGATAATTTAAATTCAACTAAAGTATCATTAACAGATTGTTCTAAAATTATGGTTTGCATCTCTCATAATGGAAATACTATTGGAAAAGAAACATTTAAAAAAGCACAAGATTTAAATGATAATTGTTCTATAGGTCAATATGATAAAATGATAATTATGGGTTGTCTTGTTTAGAATTTAAAAATTTTGAATGATTTTTTAGATTGTTTGTTTGTTAGTTCAATCTTAACATCTGATTTTATATAGTCTTGTAATATTTCAAAAGATTTTTCGTAGTATTTTTCTAAAGATAAATCACCTGTTGCCAAGTCTGTCCTATCACAGTAAAGAAAATCTTTTAGATTTGTAATTGATTTATGAAATTGTTCTTCTAATGGTTTTAAAACTTTCCAATCTCTTTTAATCATTCTAGATTTATGAAAAGATATTATGGAACCAAGTGTTAATGCTCTTAGACTTACAAGACTATTAACTACACATACTTTAGTTCTATTAGAAATACCACAACCAAAAGTATTATTACCAATCCAAGGTTCATAGTATTCATTGTGAAGTTTTTCTAAATCCATAACAGAACACCATATTTCATTCATGAAATCATTTTCTTTTTTAGCAGAATCTTTTATAAATTGTTTGAGTTGTTCATTTTCTTTTTTTAGTTTAGCATTTTCAGTTAATGCTTCATCGTGTTCTAGATTTAGTTTTTCAATAATATCACAAAATTGGACTTCTGAATCAGACATATTTTTATCTTCTTCAAAAATATCAAATTGTTTTTGCTCTACTGCTTTATTAGAATTAGACAAAGCCATTTTAAGAATCTGTAAATCTCAAAAAAAATCAAATTTATTTTACTCTTGAATTTTCTAAAATAGCTTTTTTTAGTTTTATCTCACTAAAAGGTATTTCTCTAACAATAAAGTCTTCAGTCCTCTTAAAAATTGGAGGTAAATTTTTGTAATATAAATAATTAAATGTTCTTTTACAAATGACTTGATATAAAGTTGGAATCGTCATACACTATATACACTTAGATTTTTTTTAGAATACTATATTATATGTTTCAGATTATAAATGATGATAGTTTAAAATGGATGGATAATCATAAAAAAGAATTTAGTTCAGTAATTACTTCTCTACCTGATATGGATGAATTAGGTTTTGCGAAAAAGAAATTAAAATATATAAAATTTTTACGAGAAGCAACTAACAAAACTTTACAATTAGTTAAAGAAACTGGATATTGTATTTTTATACAAACAGACAGAAAATGTAATGGATATATTGATAAATCATATTATATTACTGATGAAGCATTTAAACTAAATTATGAATTATTAGGTCATAAGTTAGTTCTAAAAACACCAGTTGGAGTAAATAATTTATACAAACCAACATATGCTCATATTTTGATATTTAGTCAAAAAGGTAATAAAAGAATAAATTTTTGTGATGTAATGTTTGAGGGCGAAATATTATATAAAAATGGAACAAGTCTTAATGCGATTGAAAAATGTATTGACTTCTTAAAATATCATCTAATAAAAGATATATGCGACCCATTTGTTGGTCAAGGGTCTGTTCTAAAAATTGCTAAAGAAAAATGTTTTGAAAAAGGAATAGGTATTGATATAGATTCTAAACAAGTTGAACTAACTAAAAAAAATTTAGAAATTGAAGGTTGAAAAAATTTGATATTTTTTTGAAAGACAGATTCATCAGATGTCTAACTTTAAAGA
>Ga0181421_1000634_pt1 | contig 10378 bp, 10 predicted proteins | sample 44SPOviralmetaG_FD_130146 | JGI IMG/M metagenome (GOLD analysis project Ga0181421, IMG submission 130146) | Marine viral communities from the oligotrophic San Pedro Time Series (SPOT) site, San Pedro Channel, CA, USA - 44 SPOT_SRF_2013-06-19 | ecosystem: Environmental > Aquatic > Marine > Strait...
GTTTCCGTCAGGATTTGCACATTTCCAGTCCTGACGAGCTGCGATTTTTCTCCGCTTTGGTTCGGGCATTTTGGTGCGTGTTGTTCTGACAGCCTTAGACTTCTTCGCCACCTGGATCAACTCTTCTATCTGACGATCCCTTGCCGCTAGCTGCTCCCTCAGCTGTTTTTTGTCTTCTTTCAACACTTCCAATTGTTCTTTGAGTAGTGCTGCCTCACTAGAACCTTTGCAATTTTTTTTGTGTGCACACCAATTGCGAATTCCCAAAGTTGTATAACCACACTCACAAACACGAGCCTCTTTGTATTGTGTTGTTGGCATACCTAATTAACAATATTATATTATCTTTAAATGGGATTAATCCCTTTTAATCCCTTTTAACCCTTGTACTGCCATTGATAATTTTCTTTCCACTTTTCAAATTTCAAACTGGCCTTATTTGTGCACATGGAATTGTGCCCAGATTAATTTAAAGATACGCGTGATGTAAAAGCAAACACATGTTACGAAGAGATATGTTACAAAGAATACTGGGTGAATGTGTAATACCGAGGGATTTGAGCTTATACAATGAAGCATTTATTCACAAGAGTGCACAAAAGATTTATAACATGTCGCAGGAGCGTCTGGAACATCTGGGAGATGCAGTACTGTCGTTATGTGTCTGCCACATGCTTTTCGAACGCAATCCTAGTGCTAACGAAGGAATGATGACAAAAATGCGCACTCGGTTAGTGAATGGGAAAACATTAGCAGTGTTAGGTCGTGCAATGGGTGTGAATGAAGGACTCGTTTTGGATCCCATGGCTGCTAGCGCCCTCGACCACGATAGAGTATTTGAAGACACTTTTGAAGCAATTGTTGGTGCTGTATATTTAGATCAGGGGCTAGATGCGGCAAAAAGATTCGTGTCTTATCAATATGATAAGATAATCGATCCCGATATTGTGAATCAGGATACGAACTACAAGGATATTTTGAAGAAAATCTCATCAAAGCGTGGACTTCAATTGCCAATATACGAGTCTGAAAACCACGATGGAGTGTTTCAGTGTACTGTGCAAATTGGTGATGTAATATTTGGACATGGGGAAGGTCATACAAAGAAGAACGCAGAGATGGAAGCCGCTCACAATTGTATTTTGGAAAATTTTCCGGAATCTCAGGAAAAAAAAATCTGTACGTCATAATATAATGACACAAGTTTTGGTAACGACAGAGTCCTCGCTTTTCATAGCAGTAGCCATTGTTTTCGCGATTGTTGCCCACCCACAAACCTATCTACTTGTTCACAAGTTGGCTAAGAAGGTCAGTGGTCCAAACGTGATCACTGCATATGGTGTGTCTACAACCGCTGGACTTCTAGCTCATGCTCTTGTTGCTGCTCTCTTAGTCACTGTTATTCTTCGGTTTCAATTTATCTAAGATTATAAGCTAAATTTAGTTCTTCGCTTGTGCGCGCATTCATCAGTCTTTCTTTAATCATTAAGTTCTTTTGATTTTGTGGCAAATTCCTCCATTCTTTAAATTTCACATCAACAATCCATTTAGGAGGTTCACTGAAATTAAGGTCTACATAAGGATGAACCATGTCGGTATACTCTCCGTTCCCCTCGTGTACCCCCGGGTGAACCCCGCGGTTACGTGACGCAAGAGGCACTGAATATCGTTTACTTTCCATTTGTAATACTTATTACTTATTTTTTTCGCATTGTCTGTAGAGAAAAATAGTAGAGACATTGAAAGAATGCTTTTTGCACACTTAATTAATCTACTACAGCCCCCGTTCCAACAAGCATCCAAAATGTTCCATTCCAGACCATGATGGCACTGTCTCCCACGTCCTGAAAGGTGAGTGTTCCTGTTGCAGCTCCCTCTTCTCCGGAAGGAAAACGGGCCGCGTTGGGGACAATTGTGCAGTTTCCTTGTGTGTTGCCAATGGCACCCGGGTGTTTTGACGACATCACTAAGATTTTGATTGTGCCTACAGCTGCCGCCCCCAGTGTGGCACGGCACGAGCGTCCCTGTGTGGTATGGCTGGTTGTTAAGAACGTTATTGGTGTGGTAGTGTCTACAACCCGGGTCTCATCATCGGATGCAAACGAAACAATTTGATATCCAAGTGTCATTTGACCTATCAATGTGTTTACAGATGGCGGTACATTGATAGTACTCCGATTGTACCATCCAAATACTCCTATTTCACCATCTATAGCCCTAATCCTCAGTCTGGAGCCATTGTTTTTCACTTGTCCATTGACAATGATTGTTGGAGATGTACAAGGAAGGCCTGGAAGTGTGATAGATGTCAGTACATATTCGGTATTGTTTTTGTCTAGAACCGATACTTCAACTTGCACTCCTGCAACGGGCCCTTTCTCTCTGCGTGAAACGTATGCGTAGACATAGATTGTGTCTAATTGTTGAGATCCCTCAACCGTAGTATGCACAACAGTTTTGGTAGTCCCAACTTTAATAGGATACCCCCCTTCTGATTGGCCATTAAGAATGCCTCTTCCTGAAAAGCTCAGTGTGCTCATTTCTTGAAAAATAAAAATGAATTGTCTTTAAACTTTTTATAATAGCAATGTATACATGGGAAGTGGACAATCTACATCTCAAAAAATAGAACAAATTATTGAAAGCTACACTGAAGCCAATGCTATATCAAGTGCCAGAAGTCAGTGCACTCAAGAAATAACTGTGGATGCTAGAGGGGCATTGCTAAAAGGATGTGGTGGATTCAGGGTAGAGCAGCAGTGTAGTGCAATGTCCAACGCGAACTTAGACACTGTCATCAAAGCATTACAATCGGCAACACTCGATTCGGAGTCACAACAGGCCGCAGAGGGTATTGCGATGACCATGCAAGTCAGTGTTACTGACAACGAAATGATATCTAAAACGTTGAGTAAACTAGTAGCAAACTGTCGATCCAACGCAGAAAATGTGATGGATAATGTCAATACTTTAGATATTAGAGGTATGATCATGGACTGTACCGAAAATCCTGATGCAAATGTGTTTCATGTAACACAGTACGGAGATGCCGAGGCAACTTGTGTTGTCAAGCAGATTATAGATGCGCAACAAGAAAATGAATCAACGGCCTCAACATCACAAGAGAATATTGGCCTAAAACTTCCCGACTTTGGTGCTATTGTAGGAATCATTGTTTTGCTGATTGCAGTTCCAATGTTAATGCCTCAGAATAATTCTGAAAAAAACAACTTTAAAAAACTACTAAAAAACTTCTAAAAATCTTGTATTCAATTTCGAATTTTCAGTGAATCATGCATTTATTGGAATCGCTCTCCTGTACCTCATATTGTACCTCACATATTGTACCTCACATATTGCACCTCACATATTGTACCTCACATATTGCACCTCATATTGTACCTCACATATTGCACCTCACATATTGTACCTCACATATTGCACCGTTCTCGCTACCGCAACCGTTCTCGCTACCGCAACCGTTCTCGCTACCGCAACCGTTCTCGCTACCGCAACCGTTCTCGCTACCGCAACCGTTCTCGCTCGAGAACTATCGAGAACTATTTAACCCGACCGCAACACCCATTCGCGCCTCCACACTACATCCATGTCGTGCGAGGTTCGCTTCTGCATGATCCACCTAGAGCTTCAGCATCATGTACGTCGCATCGCAACAGAGCTTGTAGTCATTGTTGATCCGAAACATCATGAAGGCCAGGTATTTGGCATGGTTGTTAGTAAGAGCATTCTTAATCCAGAACTTAGAGGCCTTGCGCGTGTTCGCAGCTTGCGTGATCATGAAGCACGTACCTTTACGTTTTGCGAGGGCCGCGCGCAGCATGTCGACGAGAATATAGCCCTCTCCCTTGACGGTCGACACCAGCATTTCGACTGATGCACAGACCATGACGGGCATATTCTTTACAGCTGCGTAGATGACGGACATGCCTGAAATGACAACCCCGGCCTTTACGCGCACGTAGTGCATGCCGTAATTGAGCTGCATCTGTTTGTGACACAGGCACCACCGGGGTCGGCATGGGACGCAGCTCGCGTCTTGGCGCGCAGCTCGCGTCTTGGCGCGCAGCTCGCGTCTTGGCGCGCAGCTCGCGTCTTGGCGCGCAACTAAGGGACGCTAACTTGCGCGGGTTCAAAAAACGCAGTTCACGTCTGAGAGAGGCGCAAGGCCAAGATGCGCGATCATCTGCTCATACTGCTCAAACAGGGATTCATCCCGTTGCGTGATGATCTGGGTGGACGGAAGTAGCTTCATGTGGAAGGTGACAAACTTCGTCAAGTAGTACTTTTCGTAAAATTCACGGAAGCGGACATCTGCCGCCAGCTTCTCGTAGTTCTTAGCGATTGGCGTGCTAACGTACTGCACAGGGGTGGGAGGAGACTGCGGCGCCTCTACAACGGTGCAACGGTGCTAAATGCAGCTACGCACCTGATTGACCACGAGGTGACGAATCGTTTCTGCGAGCGAAGGAAATGGGTTGGTGTTTTCACCATAGGCAACAATTGGTTTCACCTGCCGCTTGATGGAGCTATTGGAGCAGACGAAAGTTTCGGCGACGGCGCTCCATTTGTTGTCAAAATGTTCGATGACGCCTTTAGCCCAGCCTCCGCTACGAAATGCAGTAGCAAGCCACACGTCACGCTCTCTGCGCCACACCTGGTAGTGCAAGCCGTTAAGTGTCGCAGCTCCCATCACTTCTGATAGTTTGTCGCCGCCGATGTATGTGATCTCTTCAGGGTTTTTGAGGATCTGGTGGTCTGACAAGATGATGATGTTCGTGTCGTACAGGCCGTATCTACCCGAGGGCCTGGTGCCGAGTGTAGTCTTCACGAAGACGAACTCCGTCTTCGACTCGATGAGAACGTTCGCTTGCATCTGCAGGCAAGAAATCGCCGATGGAAGAGCTCAGAGTGCAGGACACAGGGTGTCGTGTGTAATCTCACCTTCATCTGGATCTCATCTGGATCATCTGGATCTCATCTGGATCATCTGGAGAAGTCTGAATAATATCTCGTGAATGACATTGCTGCCACGTGTGCCGTGATTGCAGTGTCACATGTGACGGCTGTAACCTTACATTGAGGGGGGACTATACGATTACATTTAGTGAGAATCATAGAGAGGGATCATTTGGATTTGGCCAGCAAGCCAGATCAGTTTGGTCTCAGTCTGGATCAATCTGAATCGATCATATCTGTCTCCCAGGGGGTTTATATCTGTCTCCCAGGGGGTTGAAACCGTTCCCTCGGACATTGCCTTCGGACGTTTCCTTCGGACGTTTCCTTCGGACGTTTCCTTCGGACGTTTCCTTCGGACGTTTCCTTCGGACGTTTCCTTCGGAGTTTCTTTCGGACAACCCTCATGTCGGGCAGGGATGTGCGCGGTCTCCTCGAATGGGAGTGGCGTTTGGAGGGCGAGGGTCTCGGTACGAGATCTCGCGCAGGTGAACCGCCTCCCGCGCAGTCGCACCTCGCATCCCGCACCCGCATCCCGCACCCGCATGCACGCACCAATCAATTCTGCTTCAACGACCATCATCCGCCGCTTCGCTGCACCGCAGGTGCGCGTGGGATGGCGACCGACTGCAAGACCGAGGTCATGAAGTGGAGTGTGCGCGAGACGGAAGGCGTGACCCGGAGCAGACGTGAACGTGATGGACGTGAAGCAGTAGCGCCGCCGCCAGGTAAACGTCGTTACTACATTGTCCACCCAAGGAGCAACCTCGTAGTAGAGGTGGCAACAAGGGTAGGGGCAGAGAAAGCCCAGCTGGCTGCAGAGAAGGCGCAGGTGTTGGCAGAGACTTCTGCGGAGGAGGCGCAGAGGAAGTGGCTGGTGGCAGAAGAGGCCCAGCTGGCTGCAGAGAAGGCCTGGTCGGTGGCAGAGAAGACGCGGCTGCTTGCAGAGAAGGCGCGGCTGCTTGCAGAGAAGGCGCGGCTGCTTGCAGAGGAGCTGGTTGCAGAGGAGAAGGCAGAGAAGGCGCGGCTGGTTGCAGAGGAGGAGGATGTGGATGACGTGGAAGACGAGGAGGAGGATGACGTGGAAGACGAGGAGGAGGGTGTGGAGGAGGGGGTACGGCTGGCTGCAGAGAAGGCACGGCTGACGGCAAAGGAGGCTGCGGAGGTGAAGATGCGGCTGGCTGCGGAGGAGGCTGCGCAGCTGACGGCAGAGGAGGCTGCGGAGGTGAAGATGCGGCTGGCTGCGGAGGTGAAGACGTCAGAGAATGCAGAGGCAGCTGATGAGCTAGTAACGTTTGCAAACACGCGTCCTCTGATTGGCTTCACCAAGGAAACGCTACTCGAGATGCTGGAGCAGATTGAAAAGAACCCTTCCAAGCTTGGAGAACGCGAGGTATGTCCCCTAGTTTACCCCTATCCCCTAGTAGTTCGCCCGTGTGTATGCTAGCGTGATGTGTGTGTGTGTGCAGTCGGGCGTCTTCTTTATGAAGCGTCTCAGGTGCCCCGGTAAAACTGGCTTCTTCGAGGCCAAGGTTATCATCACGAACATCATCAAGGAGCTCTTCGAGACCTTCTACGAGATGCAGGTTCTGTACGAAGATGAGGAGATCAAGAACATCCGTATCGACAAGAAGACGTTCATAAAAAAAGTGCTTGACTCTCTTGACGACGCGCATTAGCCATGCTTAACCCTTGACCATCTGTAATGGACGTCTTTTGCAAACAAGTTGGTTATGGTACTCCTAGATGTGCAAAAGAAAGTTTGAATAATAACCAGGGGGCGATATATGTATTACATAAGGGTACTTGTGAAATATACAACTTGGGGTTCATTAAATTGTTATTAAGTTTCCTTATTGTTGCACAGACTGTAGCGATTATGTGGTTTTTTTACTATTCATTGGCAATGGAGGATCAGAAACAGGTGGGACAAGGAGCACAAAACCTTGGAGGCAAAGCAATAAAAAAAACAAAGAATACTGCAGATGCAACAAGGAAGGCTGCATCTGCAGCAAGGAATGCTACAGTCAAAACCATACAGAAGGTATATAAAAAACCAAAAAAAGAAAACATAATGAAGCAGAAAACTGATATAGTTTAATTGTCTTTTTTCGTAATATTTTTGTTGTTAAATGATAGAGATGGATGCAGCATTTACGAAATTATTTGAATATTCGAAAGTTAGATTTCCAGGCTACATTGAAAATAACAAGGAATTGAAAGACTATGAAGGAGATTATAAGATGATAGACAATCTTGAATCGTTTGCTCCTAAAATCGCAAAGATGATGGAAGTCATTTCGATTGATGATGAAAAACGATCGAAAGGAGCATATAGTACAGTGAGATTGAGTGAGTCAAACAGATCAAATTTGTTAAAGAGATTCAATCAGCATAAATCTGGTACCGACAAGCCACCGATTTCACACCTTGGCATTCACTTTATATTTTTGCCAACAGAAGACGGAAGTAAGCTTTTTGATGGAGAAAAAGACGATCGAGGTAGGCTGGTGTGCAGAGGCGACCCAGGAGACCGGGGGAAGTGTTTGGGAACTATTTCTTACGCCATGCGGGCATTTGGTATAAGAGTATTGACGACAAATCCTAAGATTAAAATTGGTGTGGATTTGGAGAAAGATAAATATTACAAATTGTTAGGATGGTCAAAGAATGATCAATCTATGAGACTTTTAAAAGATGTTACGGAAAAGAAAGTAATAAAAGACAAAGTTCAAGTTGAAAACCTTAATTTTTGCGGTGGACAAAAAAAAGATCAAATGAGTAAGATCGACTGTGTTCATAAAAAATTCGAAAGCACATTGGAAGACACGTTCAAAACACTTATCAAAATACTGAAATATGACCAGGGGGATGAAATAAGTGGGGATGATTGCTGGAAGGTATGCATGGCATTGGGTGGAGTTCCAGCCGCCAAGGCGACCATTGAAAAAATCGCACACATAATGGGCAAACAGAAAAATCTTCGATGCTTGTGGAAAAGGAAAATAAGAGAGTTTCCACGAGAAGTATTGAATAATTTGAATAGGAACGGAGGGAAACATTACCTGTTGGATAGGTATCGTGGCATGTTGGATGCACGTAACAACAAAGCAGCGTTGCAATTCTTTCTCGAAATCATCCATAGAGGAACCATTGACGAAGAAAAGTTAAATGGTCCCAATCCCCAAATCGTCGTGAAAAACCCGGAGATTGCGTGCAACTACAAACGTGCTATAATGTTTACTGCCCCGGTTGTTGCGGAGGAAGAAATAAAAAAATTGCTCATTGAACCATTGAATCAGGATGGTCTTCTAATTCGTTTCATTGCCGTTCATCTTCCTCGTGCGGTAGGTCTCAACATCAAACCAGCGGATGTTATTCACAAGCCTGATACTCCAGAAAATGACGGTAACGATATTCAATCTAGTGCGCGAGGCATGCGAGTTTGTCCATTTCACAAAGATAATTTATCAGAATGCATTGCTGAACAGGCAGGAGGAGTGCATAGAAGGTGTTTCACGTCAAACAACATAGTGCTGCGACGAGATTATGTATTTAGTGGAGAGGATGGATTAGGTCGCTTGGATGAGCAACGAAAGGCTCTATCTATTCTGAGGGACGTGATGGCAGAATATTCTGCTGATTGTGTTGACCACTCTAAACTTCATATGAGAATAACTGAAGAAAGAAAACAGGACCCGGATAGTATTTTAGGTTTCGTCACGAAAGCAAATAAGACTATTCCTGCTTGCTTCAAGAAAGGTGGTGAAATACATGATGCTCGTGTTGTCAAAAAAAAATACGCAAGTTATCCCTTTTTGACTCTCATGGAATTTATGCCATTGACAATGTCTGAATTTTGTTACATACTACTAAAGCATTCCTATAAAAATTCTTTCAAAAATTACAATCTGTTTTACAAAATGATAAATAGACTCAATGCAAGTGGCAATGCAGAAGAATATACAAAAAAGGTATTAAATTTGTTCAGTGAGCCCCCAACAGGAGGTGAAAATCAAGGCATTGCTGATCAAATAGCTGTAACAGTGAAACCTCTCAAAAATTCACTCAAAAATTCAATCAACTCTCGTAATTTAAAAATCACAAATCAAAAAATTTCGAACATGTTTACTTTCTCAATACCACCAGAGGGGTGGAATGAAAGAGAAGATTTTTTGTGTGAATGTTTTGCCAAAATGGTATCTTTAGATTCAAATATAACTGACAAAAAGTTTGAACTCAGAAATGCAGATGTGTGTAGAAGTATTGAAGAGGCTGCAGCACAAAACGATCCTATGAATAGTAACGCAAATAATAACGCAAATAATAACGCAAATAATAACGCAAAAAAGTCCAACACGAACGCAAATAACACAAACGCAAATAACAAAAACACATTAAGTGTAAAAAACGATTACGAAGCCAAAAGATGTATTTATCTGTACACATGGCAGTTTCTGTCACAACTCATGAGTATTTACTTGAAGACGGTCCAGTCATCTTTGAAAGCTAAAAGTAGTTGGAAACCGGACTTAACACCACTGTTTTGGCACATATACAATTTTGTTAAGGGTCTAATAAATGTATCCAAAATTCCGGGTGTTAGTGATAGAACATTCACAGATAGAATACCAGTGTTGAATAAGTTGAAAGAATACCTACAACATCTTCGTTCCAAAGAAGATCACGAACTAAGGAGGGTATTTGCCCTTATAGAAAGTAGAAAATTATGTGACCCTAACAAATTAATTGGTTATATGCAGAATGCAAACAACAATGACTTTTCATATCTGTTATCATCTGGGAGAATGTTTGTCATTAGCGTTTATATGTTACGATCTTCAGTGGGAGTAGACAAAAACAATAAAATTTCAAACAAAAACAGCCAAAGCCAAAGTTCTAACGTTGGCTCTTTTAACAATTCACCAAGAGTGGACTCTGGAAAGTCAAGTACCAGCCAAAGCCAAAGTTCTAACTTTGGCTCTTTAACCAATGTGAATGCATCACCAAGAGTTAGCTCTGGAAAGTCAAGTCAAAGCCAAAGTTCTACCAGCCAAAGCCAAAGTCTTAATAACAAAATGAGTATCAATGGAAACAAAGAAAACAAACAGATGGAACGCCGTGGTGCAGATGCAATGAAACGTCGTGTTGAAAGAAACAAAAATGAGGACGACTCACCAGATGAAGAAAGAAAACGAACAAATTTGAATAGAGCAAGAGAGAGTGCATTAAGAAGAAAGATAGCACAAAATCAAAAGAGATTTGAGGAGGAAGAGTTCAATGAAATAGGACGAGGAGGAGGATACAAAAACTCTCCAAGTCCAGGGGATATCTTTGGTGATTTCCGCCATAAAACCACTAGACCAAGAGTCAAGAAGACGATCTCAGCAGGAACGGCAAGAAA
>Ga0181421_1000638_pt1 | contig 10355 bp, 7 predicted proteins | sample 44SPOviralmetaG_FD_130146 | JGI IMG/M metagenome (GOLD analysis project Ga0181421, IMG submission 130146) | Marine viral communities from the oligotrophic San Pedro Time Series (SPOT) site, San Pedro Channel, CA, USA - 44 SPOT_SRF_2013-06-19 | ecosystem: Environmental > Aquatic > Marine > Strait...
ATATGAGCTCCGTCTCGTTTATCCCAAATTAGCCAATCATATCTTAAACAGTCTTCATGTCTACGCTCTATTGGATTATACCCATTAGGACCTAAATATGATTGTTCTGCTTTAGTTAAATGATACCCGTTTTGGTCAAATAAGTTAACACTTTCTGTATTTAGTAAAGCATCAATATCATATGTTTGATTAGTATATGTAGCAATTGGAGATAATGTATTTTTTGATAATATCATTTTTTTCCTCTTCTCATATTTAACTGCCATCTAGCTAATCTTCCTTTTTCTCCTTTTGACTTAGCAGCTTTTTCTAGTTGTGCAATAGTTGCATTTTTTGGTATTCCTACTCTTTGAGATAATCCCTTTCTTCCAGGATTTTTACCGTCTGCAAAATTTTCTTTATTTAATCTTTTAGTTTTTTCTTTGGAAGCTTCTTTTTTCTTTTTGATATAATCATATGCAGATTTTAGTCTTTTTTTCTTTTCTGGATCTTTTGTTCTGTCAACTGCAGCACGAAGTCTTTGATGTATTAAATTAATTATTTGTGATTGGCGTGCATGTGATTTAGATTTAAATGAAGATTTATTTAAAGTATCTGATACATCTTGTTTAGTTTTAAATTTAACTGATACTGTGTCTTTTGGATTTTCATCTGTATATAATCTTCTACTAGATCCTTTTGGTTTTTTACCAGTACCTTTTTTAGGATCTTCGTTTACTATTTTATATCCAGTTTCGTCTGCATCTTTATCTTCTTCATCATCGATATCTGAACCAATACCTTTTGTAGGTGTCTTACCAGGTCCTTTTTTGAAGTCTGTTTTATGATGATGACCAGTTCCCCATGGACCTCCATAATTAGCATAGTCATGTTCTTGACCAAATGGACCGGAAGGCCATTGTTCGTCTAAGGTAGGAGTTAATTGTGTTAACGTTATATCCTTTTCTAGATCACTTAGTTTTTCTAAATGTCCAGAATTACGTAAAGATTTAAATGCTAAATTTTCTATAGAATATTCACCAACTGTTTCTAAACCAGTTTGTCTTAAATGTTTTAATCTGGATTTTATATTTTGTATTTTATATAATAGATCGTCTTCATATGGATCTAGATTATCTATTTCAAATTCATATGGTTTTGCTTTTGTATTAATTTCATTATCATCTACGGATACAATTTTTGGATCAGGCTTTTGTAGCCAATCATTATTTAATAAAGAAAATACACCTGTAGATGTATGTGGTTCTACAGCATTTTGTGCATATAATTCTATATTCATATTTTTAAACTCGATAGGATATGTGTTATTCCATAAACTTTTCTTTGATTGCATTAATTCACGAACCAATGTATCATTTTCATCGACCTCTTTATAATCAATAATCAAATGTAAGTCTATATCTGAATGTGTTGTCCAATTATAATTTGCGTTACTACCAGTTAGAGTAACATCTTTAATTTTTGCAGTAATGCCTAAAAACTTATAAAAAGCTTTTGCAATCTTTAATAATTGTAAACGAAGTTTTGGATTAAATTCTTCATTAGTCCACAATTTTGGATTCAATTTATCTTGTGTTTGATATTCATTAATCATCTGTGTCTACTTTATCTTTTTCTTTTACATATTTTAGAATTGGCTTTAGTTGTTTTTTATCAGTAGTTTGACCTTTTATATATACTAATTTTTCTTTATCTGTGTCGCCCGGAATGTCATTCCATGCTCCATTAAGAATTTGTTTTCTTTCGTCAGGTCTTAAATTATCTGCCATTCCGGTCCATCCTAGTAACCCAACCATATCAGCTATGTAATTTCTAGCTCCGCTATATAAATTATCTCTTCGTTGTTTCTGAGCTTCTTTATCTACGAAAAAATGAAAGATAGTAGCTGCAACTACTGAATCTGCTTCGTTACCATATCCACCCAACCCAGTGTCTACACCAAATTCTTTATTTAATACGGTGTTTACTTCATTATATATAATGTCTAAACTTTTTCTTCCAAATGCAGTTGTTAATAATTTCTTTAAACTTTTCATTTTATACATAGATCCGGCACCTTGATTTAACTGTGCTCTAAAATAAATTCGTGGATTATTCATCATTGCTTGAAGAAATATATTTCTTTCTTCTTTTGCAACTTTTAATATTTTATCTAATGCTTCTTCAGATATTTTTGTAACATTTGGAATTTTTCCTTTTTTTAATCCTAATTTTGCCAATCCATTCGGAGAAATTGTTTTTAATAATGCTGTAATTTTAGATGGATCTTTTAATAGATCTTTTTCAATTTGTGTTTTAATCCATTTGTTAATTAATCTAGCACGAGATGCTGGAATTCTAGTTACTAGATTTTTTGTTGCTGTAAATAATCTAGGTTGAGTAAATAATCTTCCTAGTCGAGCTCCCATTCTTCCTAATATAGTTGCTGGTGCTGTTGTTTTTACATACTTTTTGACTCCTTTTGGTCCAAATTTCTTTACAAATATTTTGTTATTTAATCCACCTTTAAGATTCTTTACCATTTGTTCAAATGCTTCGATAGCTTCATCTATAGACTTAGGTGCATTTTTAGCATATTTTGCAAATACTTTTTTTGACTTTGTTAATTTTTTTAATATTATATCCAATGTTCCAGATTTTTGTAAATATATTAAATCATTTGGTTCAATAATTTTTTTCTTTATTAATACTTCTAATAAATTTTGAGCTTCTTTTACTCCGCCTGGGCCTTTTCCAAATATTTTTTTAATTCCTTTTAGCCCTACATTTTTTAATGTCTTACCGCCTGCTTTAATTGCAGCTGTGCCAGCTTTAAATGCGCCTTTTATTCCAAATTTGATTACAGATCCTATTATAGGTATCACTGCTATTAATGATAATGCAGCTTCAAAATATCTTCCTCTAACATAATATATTACTGCGTTAATAATATCTATTATGTCTCCAACAACTGGAATAAATCCTGCATAATCTAATACGGTTTGTAATATATCTAATCCTTTTCCGTGGCCCATTTTTACATTGCCTTCGCCGTCTAATGCATATTGAGGAGATTCTCCTATATCAAACACAATGCCATTTTCTGCATCAGTATATAATGTTCCTAATAAATCTCCTTGTATATTTGTTATTTTAAGAACTTTATTAGAATCAGGTAATATTGCTTTAACAGCATCTGTTCCTCCAAAATAAAGTGCTATTAATGATAACGATCCATAATTCATAGGACTCATTATACTCTTAGCTGCAGTTTTTATCCAACTATTTTTGTTTTCAATATCAACATCGCCAGCAAAAGATGTTTGATTATATAGATATACTTGGCCGGTTGGATAAAAAGTTATAGTTTCTGGAGCATTTGATAATATTAAACTATCATCACTTTCAAAGTTTTCACCTGGCTTAAGATCTTCACGTTGTGCTAACTTCATAGGAGCAGTTACAATCCATTTATGAGATTTCATTTCTCCAGCGGTAAAAGATTCCATTTTTGCACTACTTCTACCTTTAGATTTTTGTGAAAATTCTTTTAATATATTGTCTAATTTTGCTAAATCGGTACCATTCTTATCTTCACCAGTCCATGTATTTAATTCTACAGCAGATCCATCGGTATTTATTACTTTATTAGTTCCAGGTATAACATCCGGCAATTCTCCAGCCGATTTCTTTTTATTATATACTGAGCTAGCCCCTACATACGCCATATGGTAATGTCCACCAGTAGAATGTTCGGTTGGATTTGTATATTCATCCAACCATTTAAAGTCAGAAGAATATTTCTTTTTGAATTGTTTTAATACATCTTTAACTTTTTCTTTAGATCCTTCTACTACAGTAAAATCTAAAGCTTCTCCATATACGTGTCTAGATCTATATCCTTTGTGAAAATTGTCATTACCAGCAGTTACTTTTATTTTGACTTCTGGTAATTGTTTTTTTAGAAATTGAAAAAATTTTGTAAATAATTTTGCCGCATGCGGTTCTATATCTCCGCCATTATCAATTTCAGAACCTTTTTCTTTGTAATCTAATGAATCTAAAGTACTTCGTATACCTGCATCATCTTCTTTTAATTTTTTATATTCTTTTAAAATAAGTTTATCTATAAGTGTCATTTAATACTCCAGTGCATTTCTTTTATATAAATATGTTTATTTCCAAAACAACTGTATTATTATTATAGAAAATGCTAATATCAAAGATGTTGCCGTTTTTAATGTTATAGCTTCTCCTTTAAAATAATAAGTAAATATGGTAAATACAGTAATACCACATACAAACGCAACAAATCTACCGGGCCAAAATAGTCCTTGGAACCCAGATATAGTATATTGAGTTGCTGACATAAAAATATATGTTATTGGTACTCCTAATAAAGCTAATAAAAATTTATATTTTTTAAACGATGGCCATAATATAGGTCCATTTAATTGCATCCAGACTATTATGTGTCCTAGTGAAAATAGTAATATTGAAAAAATAATCAATCGATAGTTCATAACTTATTATAATAAAAAATATGAATTTATCCTAGCTATTTTTTAGCAATATTATCAATATCCGATTGTGATATAATACCTTCACTTAATAATTTAATTCGATTTGTCATATGAGCATCACGAATATCATTTTTAGATTGTCCATGATATGGTACTGCGTAGCCTTCTTTAATAAGAATATCTGTAATCATTCTTCCATCTGTGGCCACAAAGTCTCCTAATACTCGGCCAAATTTGCCTTTCATATCTTCACCATTTTTATTGATTTCTGTTTTGAGTACACACTGTTTAGACAATAACTCTTTTAATCTTTTTTTAGATGCTAATCCAAATAATTTTTCTATTTTATCTCTAGTTCTAGACTCTGGGGTATCAATACCCATTATTCTAACTCTTTCATCAGTTAAAATTATTCCAAATCCTAAATCAATATCAACATCAACTGTATCTCCGTCTATTACTTTATTTACTTTACATCTATATTCATACATTAGAATGACTCCATTACTATTTCATCTACAATTGTTTGAATGTCGTCTAATTTAGCTTCCATTTTCATCATAATATTTGCCTGAAAACGTTTTACTTCTTCCCCATGATTAAAAACAACAATTGTTGGCACTACTATTATTTTATATTTTGATTGAGCTTCTTTGTTTATTACAATATCAATTTGATCGGTACCGCAGTCTGTTAACTTATTTAACCACGTAACACCATTTGCACTGTTCCAATTTGCGTTAAATTGTACTACTTGTATTTGAGATATAATATTAAGTGATATTGATAATAATATAATTGTTAGAAATTTTTTCATATTATCTCCTTTTTTCAATAAGTTTGTCTAATTTCTCTTCAATTCTTCCCATATCGTCTTTTAATTCTTCAACATCCTTTTGAGTAGTCATAATTGTTTGTCTAATCAATTGGTCTTTCATATCAAACTCCATCCTAGTTACATCTGGTGGTAATGGTTCTGGTAATTTCTTAGCTTCGTCTATATCTGCTTGTAATACAAACCACATACTAATTACCGTTGCCATAGCAGCTCCAATACCTACTAAGCTTTTAATACTTACATTAAAGCCTGTATCTTCATTTAATTCTTTTGCCATTTTTTTATCTCTTAAAAAATTATATAATTTAATCCAACACTAAAATCGTGCCATTCTCTATTCCAATACTTATTATACTTACCTTCTATAAATATACCTAAATGCTTATTCAATCTATTTCCTAATATAAATCCGCCTCCAAAATCAATCCATGTTTGTTTTGGCGATATAAATTTATGATATGCATATTCGCCTGTTTCTAAATGAAATGGCATTATATTTGCCCATGAATGAATCCAAAATGTTTTTGTATAATGATAAAAATCATACCCTATTACTAATGAATGATTCCATTGTTGTGGTATTTCATTCTTTTTTCTTTCCACATAATCTGATAATACTTGTGGTATTACTACTTCTTCCCATATAATAGTATTATCTGCAACTATTTCTCCTCCTGGATCTAAATAATTTATTTCTCCGCCTGGTAAAAATTCTACATTATATCCTTCTTGTAATGCTAATGAAGTGTAATGTAAACTGCCGTTTGGTAATATAAATTCTTCTAATGGATTATATCCATATGGCTCTGATATTCGTTGTACTATACCTATATTCCACGAAAATTTTTCGCCTACTTTTTTTCTATATCGTTGAGAAGCTTCAAAATATTTTATATCAGCAAAACCTTGTTGTACATATTCTAATTTTACTATCCATTGATCAGCTACATATCTTAAGAAATGTTGTTGATCTAAAAAAGTATTACCAAATCTTCGTTTATAATCTAATTCAAATAAAAATTCAAATCCAGATACTTTACCTATTGTTGCTGCATCTGCATATGAATGTTCTGTACCGTTATAAAATACATTTGCTCGATTTTCATATCCAAATCTTGCAATTTTTCTTACTCCAGCTACTAATGAATAATCAAACGGCGTCTCTACTGTATTATTAATTAATTGTCCAGAACTAACTTCAAATACGTCTCTATCTGATATACTGTTATTGCCATTAAATGCTCCATAGAAAGTAGCAAATTTAATTGTCTTTTTGAATTTTTTATCAAAATCTTTAAAAGGCTCCCATTTTTCTTTTTTTGGCCCATTAATAATTCCGCCATGTTTTAATTTTTGAGTAAATTGGCCATATGATAATAATGGTAATAAAGTTAATATTAATAAATTTCTAATCATTGTTTAATTACCTTTCTAATATATGTTAATTCTCCAACATGTACATGTATAAAATAAACACCATCTTGTAGATCAATTAAATCAATAACTTTATCATTAGTTTCATTTATAACAATTTGTCCTGATATACTATATAATGTAACTAAAACATTTTCAACTCTAGAACTTACTATATTTAATTTATTTTTGGTTGGGTTAGGATAAATTGCTATTCCACCGTCATATATTAAATCTCCTATATCTGTCCATGTACTATTTTGATTACAATAATCATAAGTATTTTGACAATTAGCGTCCCAGCCAACTGAACAACAATATGGATCTATATTAATTACCCAGGCATAACATTGATCATTTAACCAATATGGATTGCCAGGACCTGTAATACAGCCGGCATCATATAAACATGATGATGAATCAGGAACATTTGCATTTGGATTATAATTATATGCATTTGGGTCTGTACATCCTGTAACTGCGGTTATACAGGAACCATTGTCTACATTAGCAGTAGAATCATAATTTACAGAGGTAGAATCTGTACACCCATAAACTATAGGTATACAACTAAAATCTTCTGTATTTGCATTTGGATTGTAATTAAATGCATTAGGATCCGTACAGCCATATACTACTGGTATACAAGAACCATTATCAGTATTAGATAAAGGATCATAATTAAATGCCGTTGAATCAGTACATCCAAATACTATTGGTATACAAGATCCATTGTTAGTATTTGCAGTGGAATCGTAATTAAATTGAGTTGGGTCTGTACACCCATATATATACGGTATACAACTACCATCATCTGTATTAGCATTTGGGTTATAGTTAAACATGATAGGGTCTATACACCCCGGTATAATAGGAATACACGAACCATCATCGGTGTTTGCTAATGGATCATAATTAAATGTGGTTGAATCTGTACAACCAAATATTTTTGCAATACATGAACCGTTATCAGTATTAGCTAAAATATCATAATTTAAAGCATTTGAATCGGTACATCCATATACATATGGTATACATGTTCCGTTATCAGTATTAGCTAAAACATTATAATTAAACATTGTTGAATCTGTACATCCATAAATAATAGGCATACAAGAACCATTATCAACATTTGCTAAAACATTATAATTAAATGAAGTAGGATCCGTACAACCGTAAACCGGTGTTATACATGAACCATTATTGGTGTTAGCATTAGGATTGTAATTCAAAGAAGTAGGATCTGTACAACCTTGTATTACAGGTATACATGAGCCATCATCTGTGTTAGCTAATGAATCATAATTAAATGAAGTAGGATCCATACACCCATATACATATGGTATACATGAACCATTATCATCAGTTGCATTAGGATTATAATTAATTGAAAGTGGATTTGTACATCCTGGTATCTCTAATGAATCACAAATACCATCACCATCCGTATCTTGTAAACAAACATAATTACAATCATAATATTGTGCTGGATACATACAACCTCCATTATCAACATTTGCAGTCGAATCAAAATTACAAGCAATAATATCAGTACATCCTAAATAGATACAAGTGTTATTATCAATATTTGCATTTGGATCATAATTAAATGAAGTAGGATCTGTACAACCATAAACTGTAGCTATACAGCTACCATCATCTACCGTTGCAGTAGAATCATAGTTGAATGCTAAATCATTTGTACATCCATATATTATAGGAATACATGAACCATTATCTGTATTAGCTAATGGATTATAATTTAATGATGTTGAGTCCATACAGCCATATACTTTAGGAGTACACTTATAACCACAAAATGGTATTGCTGAATATATATCTGCAGACGTTTGCCATTTCATTAATTTATTTCCATTAGCCCATGGAAAATTTCCTTCATGTATTAGGATGCCATAATCATTTTCTATCTTAACTGAATTTTGTATTGTTTGTATATCTAATTGTTGTGAGCTTTGTTGTCCGTCACTTATTTCAAAATAATACATTTCAACTGGTTCTTGTAACCCTAAAGTATCTTTTACTGTAAAGTCTACATAAAAAGTATCTACATATGTTCCGGGGTCTAAATGAAAATCCCATAGTTGATTTCCTTGCTTAATACCTACAAAGCTTTCTCCCCAACCATCTCCGCCGTCATCTTCTAATATAATTCTATATTCACACGTTTCTATATTATTCCATGCTGTATAACTAGAATAATAATTAACTGCTGATGTATCCATACATCCATAAACATGAAGAGTTTGACAACTACCATCATCATTAGTAGCTAATGGATCATATTCTTGATATGCAGGATCTGTACAACCAGGATAAACTAAAGTATTTCCACAAAATTGTTCTCTTTGACTCCAATAAGTTCCATCGCTAGTAATTACATAACCAAAATCAGCATCTGTTTCAGACATATAAAAAATAGTATCTGGACAAGACATATTTTCAACTAAACAATATCCGCTATTAGTAGGTGGTGAAGAACCTTTTATGCCATCCCCATATGAATCTTGTAATACAAATTGTAGTAAATGGTTTGGGCCGGCTGGAGCACAAAATCTAGTTATAATTGTTTGTCCTTGTTGAGTCCAGCTATATGTTTGTCTAGGTGCTTCATAAACTGTATCAGTAACATTATTATTTGTACGTAATAATAACCAACTAGTCTCGGTTGGCCAATTATCTAATTTTAACGTTACCTTTATTTCTACATTATTAAATCCACAATCTAGATCTGTTATACAAGAGCTATCATCTGTATTAGCCCATGGGTTATAATTTATTGCGGTTGGGTCTGTACATCCTTCTAAAATTAATGTTTGACAACTACCATCATCCCAATTTGCATTTGGATCATATTCTACATAATCATCGTCCATACAACCAGGATTATAAAAACATTCTGTTATATTCCATTGATCTCCTGGTACTATAGGTTGTACTACATTTCCTGCTGGTGACCATGGATTACCATCTGCTAATCCGGGAGCTAATGCTACATAAATTAAAGCTACACCTTGATTGCAATTTCCAGGAATGTTCATGGCATCAATCCAATAATCATGTCCTGCTATTGTTACTTTTCTTCCTACTGAAAATTCTGATGTATTGTTTTGGTATAGTGCTAAATTTATACCTACATAATTTCCAGACCAGCCGTTTTGATTACACCCAACTGGAAATTCAACATTTCCTTCTAACTGTTGTGTTGCTGTTGAATCATAATTTGCTGCTGCTGTATCAGTACAACCGAATATTATATTCTGCGCGTTACTTGTAAATGTAATTAAACAGAATATAGCTAATATAAAACGTTTCATACAATCTCCATTTATCATAAATATGTAGAAAGTTGTCTAGAAACTAGTAAATGCAATGAAAATTAATATGGACAGTTACAACATCCGTTCTTACAGCAATACCCGCGCTTAAGATGATAATGGGATGTCATTACCATCATCCCATTTTCCCAATAAAAATCTTTTTGAGAATTCACATTTTCTTTGATTTCTAAATGTGATATCCAATCATCTGCACGCATTATACTATCTCACATGCTCCGCCAGCACAAGCTAATTCGCCTGATA
>Ga0181421_1000639_pt1 | contig 10349 bp, 11 predicted proteins | sample 44SPOviralmetaG_FD_130146 | JGI IMG/M metagenome (GOLD analysis project Ga0181421, IMG submission 130146) | Marine viral communities from the oligotrophic San Pedro Time Series (SPOT) site, San Pedro Channel, CA, USA - 44 SPOT_SRF_2013-06-19 | ecosystem: Environmental > Aquatic > Marine > Strait...
AACAAACAGAAAGTATTGAAAAAGTAAAACAATTAAAAACTTATAGATATAATTATATTGATGATACTGAAAAAACACCTCAAATTGGTTTTATGGCTGACGAAATCAAACCATTAGTGCCTGAATGTGTTAAAACAATTACTAACGGTGATATAACTGGTAATCTTTTATACAAAGAAAACATAGTGCCTCATTTAGTAAATTCTATTCAATTACTATTATTAGAAGTTGAATTATTAAAAAATAGAATAAACCAGTTAGAATCTTCATCTTCATAATAAATATATAATATAAAAATATATGCCTTATCACACTAAAAAAAAAGATAAACCAAAAATGGTTATAGTAATAAAAAAAAATAAGAAAAGAGAATTAAAAAAAGAAGAATCAGATTTATTTAAAACACATTCTAAGCACCATACAAAAGAGCATATTACTTTTATGAAAAAATTTATTAAAGACGGCAAGGGTTGTTTTTCAGAAGCACATAAGGCAGCAATGAAAAAAGTTGGCAAATAAATATATTACTATATAATATGGATAATTTAGTTCAGCCTTTAAGACAATTTGTTTTACACGTGCGAAGTAAAGATGTTGAGCGCACTGCTGAATTAAATTCACATATCTATATAGATTTATTAGAGCCAATTACAATTAATAGCGCAACAGAAGAAATCCACCAGATATTATTAAGTGGCGAATTGCCTTATAGTTTTTATAATATTAGTAGCCAAGTAAATAATAATATAATTCGTTTCACAGCAAACGGAGAGCCTTTGCCTTTTACTTTTCCTAATAAAAATTATGATGTAAATGAATTAGTTAAAGTAATGAATGACGGCAATTTTCCATTTACAGTAAGTTATGATAGATTCACTATGAAGCTTACTTTTTCAAATACTACAAATTTTACAAATATTTTAAATTTATCAAATTCTACTGCTAATAAAGTTTTAGGTTTTGCTGAAAATGCGAGTGATATTACAGTATTATCAAATCAATCAACAACTAGCACTGGTGTTGTAGATTTAGCCACCGTTCATAGTATTTTTGTAAAATCTAATAGTAGCTCTAATATGGTTTTTTCAACCAGACAAGGTTTTAGTTCTACAATACAAAAAATAAGTGTTGATGTTAATAGTGGAGGCATTATATACTTAAATCAAAATGACGCAAGACAACATACAGTATTAAATTCTAATATAGAATTTATTGAGTTAAAATTAACAGACCAGAATAATAATTTATTAGACTTTAATGATATTAATTATGAATTATCAGTCGGCTTTTTTGTATATCCAATTAATAAAACTATTCAAACAAGAAATTTAACTGGTAATATGAGAACAGCGAATATTGATACACAACAATCTAATATGCGACCATTTACTCAACAAGGGCAAATTAGACCACAAGAATTTATTAATACAGAAACACCAATAGAACATAAAGCAAAACGACTTATTATAGATGATATTATAGAACAAATACAAAATTAGATATATTTATTTTTTTTTTGTATTTTTTATATTTAAATAAAAAATAGTGGAGTTATAATTCTGATTTTATTTTAAGTTAAATAAAATATTATTTTATGTTATTATAATATAAATGCCATATAAAAAAATATATGTTGAGAGTGATGAAGAAAATGCTGATAGTGATGAAACTATTGAGCCTGAACCACAACCAGAAGTTAATAAGGAAACAGCAGAAGAAGAAGTCTTATCACCAGTTAAGAAAAAAAAAGGTAGGCCTGCTAAAACATTAGAAGAAAAGTTAGAAAAAAAAACTATTATAAAAGAAAAGCTTATATATATGATTCCTAATGAATCTGGTGGTTATGATAAATTAAAAAATAAACAACTTACAGCAAGAGATATAAAAAAAATAGAAGAAGAAAAAAAAATAACAGAAATGGAAAAAGAATTAGGAAAAAAATTATTAAGAAAAAGTAATGGTAAATTAGATAAGCGTAGTGTGGGTGAAAAAACAAGAACCCCAGCACAAATAGAAGCAACTAAAAAAATGTTAGCAGCGAATGAAAAACGAAGAGCCGCTCAAAGAGAACTTAAAGAATTAAAAAAAGAAACTAAAACAAAAGAAATTGTTAAACAATCATTAGAAGAAGTAATATACAAGCCTTCACCTAAACCAGATATTAAACCAGACCCTTATGCTAATATTCGCTTTTAAATAGGATTTAACAAAAATATATTTGTAAATGGTGATAGTTTGCTGAATTAAATTTTTTTTTGGATACTATCACCTCAACTATCACCACCTATTTTATATATGTATTTTATATATATTATATACTACTACTACTAATATAAATATATATAAATATATAATATAAATATAAGATATAAATATACTATTTGAGATAGTTGAGATAGTTGAGATAGTTGAAATGATATTAGCTAAAAAAAATAAAATTTTTTATACATATAAATATTTTATATAAAAAATGATTGAGTTGAAAATATACTCTAACTCACATACCCTCAAACATTTAATATTTTATTGTTTATTACTCTTCTATTAAACAAATATTAGATTCATCTAAATAATCTTTTAATTTTTCAAAAATAAATTCATATTTAATACAATTAGTTTTCTTTTTTTCAATTCCTTCTATACCATTAATATATTTAGTAAATTTTAATCCAAATTTAGTTAAAGTATATGTATCAAATTTATTTGTTTCACAAAATTTAACATAATGTTTATATAAATTAGAACCTTGTATATTAAAACATTCATTATCATATTCATATAATTTATTAATAATATATGTAGTAAATAATTCTATATGGTCTTTAAAATATATTTGTAATTCTTGTTGAATTTCTGTAATAGGTTTATTTTTAGAACCAACTTTAAAAAATGTATCTACTGATGGTCTATTTATTAAATAATTATAAAATGTAGCTTGTAAATCTTTATCTATAATTAAATCATTTAATTTATTAAAGTAATCTACATTTCCAATTAATTCATTTGAACTTTCTATAATTAATTTTCTTCTATCATTAGTAGTTGTCTTAATAGGTATATCATCATTACTCGTTGCTATAAATCTATGAAATGAATTAACAGTAAAAGGTTCTTGACCTTTATATTGAATTTCAATAGTAGGTTCAGTAATAATACTTTTAAATTTATTTTCATATCCAGCAGAACTCATAAATCCAAGTTCTTCTAAATCAACTAATATTTTATTATCCATAGCAGAATTAAATTTTCCAAATACATTTTCTTTTGCGTCATTACATACATATAATTTATCACCACCCATCATATTTTTTAATAATTGTAAAAATGTGCCTTTACCACATCCTTCTTTTGAAATGAATAAAAGTAATATTCCAATTTTTTCTTCTGGATATTTAAATAAATGTCCGACCCAATCTAAAACATATTCATAAGTTTCTAAATTATGATTACATAATATTTTTAAATGATTTAAAATAATTTCTAATTCATTTTGTTTTTCAATAAAACTTTTAATTTTTTCTACTATATATCCAGTCCATAAATTAAAATAATTTTCTGGACATAAACTTCTATTTGGGAAAGTATCAAAATCTTCATAATTTCTAATATCCTCCGTTGTAATCCAACTTTTTATAAAAGTAATTTTTTTTGGAATACCTTTTTCATTTACTCCTAAATATTGTAAATGTTTATAACATTTAACCAATTTTTCTTCTGATAAATTATCTATTTTATTTCCAATTAATCTAATATATAAACCCTTATTAATAATTTTAAAATGTGTTTTTTCAAATTCTACTTTTTTATTTTCAAATTCATTTAAATTAGTTTCATCTATTTCTTGTAATTTATATTTCTTTTTTATTTTATTAAATTGTCCTAAATTATTTTTACTATATTCATAAATAGTTCCAATAGAACAACTATGAATTTCAATTGTTTTATTATTATACCAATCTTTAAAATCCTCAAAGCCTTTATATTTTTTTTTACTTTTTTGACTAAAAATATTTGCTAATTCAAATAAATCATATACTTTTAAAATACTAATAATTTTAATCCAATCAGTATAATCATCCGCAAATTTAACTGGTATATTTAATACAATTTCGGTTAATTCATCTATATTTTTTATTTCATTATTATTTTTATTACTTTTAGTATTTTTATTTATTTCAAATGGATAATCTTGAAAAAATAATTTTATATTTTCTATATTTTCAAAATTTATAAAAGTATTTCCATATACAGTTTTATCTACTCGTTCCCATATAGTTTCTTTAATAAAATCACCAGTAAAATAATTTAATTTATTTACACCATTAGATTTATTTTTTGTTATTTCACTTTTACAATAAAAATGAAAACCTTTTCTATTTCCAGTAGTATAATAACAATTTTTTAAAATAGGATATTTACTATAAATTGTTTCTAATGAAATATCTTCATCTATATCAATAATAAATATATCAGTAGATTTTAAATTTATTTTATATGCTAAAAATGGATTATCACATTTTTTTTGTTTAACACCCCACATAATTTTATTACAATTCTCATCATTTAGATTTTTAATATTTTTATTAATACCACAAACTTCTTTTTTATTATCACTTGTATATCCAAGTGCGATTATTTCATATTCTAAATTATTAGTTGTAATAAAATTATGTAATTCCATATTATTTAAATTATTTAAATTATTTAAATCCATTCTTATATATATATAATAAGATAATTATAAGTGCTTTAATTCTATAATTAGAAATTAAAAAAAAAAATTAAATTTAAATTATTTATATACTTTAATTTATTCTGTATTTATATAGTATTTTGAATAAGTAAAGTTTTCTAAATTTTCATATTCAACTGTATCATTATAATATGGATAAACACTATGTCTATTTATCTTTATAGAATTATAAATTATATTATGATGGGGTTTATTTTTTAAATCTTTTCTAAATATAAAGTCGTCAAAATTATTTTTTAAATCTAATATTTTTAATTCATACATTTCTTTTAATTTTTCATACATATAATTATATTTAGTTAAATAACCTTGATAAGAACCACCTTGATAAATTGTATCAGTATTACCACCTTTATCTTTCCCAGAAGTATTTTTAATAAATAACATATGATTAAAACATAAATTTAATTTTCCACTTAAAATATAGTCAATACTAATTCCAATATCTTCATTATATTTCCATTTAAATCTAAATTCTGGTGTAGTTAATAATAACATACTTGAATAATGTTTAGAATTTTCTATTATTACTGGTCGTTGTCCATCCGCTTTTACAGTAGAACCTACATTATGACTACAAATTCCGACATCGTCTAACGGTTCAATATGTTTTTCAATAGAAGTAAAAATATTTTTATCAAAATTATTTATTTTTTGTCCTCTATTATATCTTTGATATTTTTGTATATTATCGTCTAACATCCAAATACGATTTTCACCTCGTTCCCAGAAATAATTTAATATATAATTTCTTATAGGTGTTGAACCATAACCTAATTCACTTGGATTATCACCACAATTAATTAATTTACAATATGTAAAATCTATTTTAGGACGATATAAATTAAATTCTTTATCTTCTACAAATATAAAATGTTGTATTTTCAATTTAGTTAGTAATTTATGTGTAAAATTTTTATTATATCTACCAAATGATAATATACTAACTGGATATTTTAAATTATTTTGTGTATTATTTAAATTATAATCAACAGTATTAGTAGTAAATTTATAATCTTTAATTTGAAATCTAATACTATTACTTTGAATACTAAATTCTTTTTCAGTAAAAACAGTAGATAATAATTGTTTTATATAATCTATTGTATGTTTTGAATTTCCGTCAATTTTAATTTCTATTAAAGAACACCTATTATAATAACTATCTGAATGGTCAAATTCCTTACAAGTAAAATTATATTTTAGTGTTGTATTTTCTTTTTCTGGATGTTCTAATGATTTGAAGTTAGACATTATTACACCATCATTTTTTAATAAATCTAATATTGTTTCAAAAGTTTTTTTATCCACCGTTCTAATATAGATTTTTTTTTGTGTAGTCATTATATTATATTATAAGATTATTTCTATATGGTTTATATCTATAAATAAAAAAATCAATTTTAGAAAATAATTTTTTTTTTTTTAAAAAAATTTAAAGTAAATAATAGTAGTAAAATTAAGACCATTCTATTTCTACATCTCTTTTTATTGTCCAAAATTTTATTTCTACATTCTCTTGTTTATTTATTATTTCTTTTATATCTTGTGTTTTTATTATACTTTCCTTACTTTTATTTTTACAACATTTATCAATATAATCTTCTAACCCTATTTTTTCTGTAAAACTTCTATAAAGACAAAACACATTCTTCCAACCTATACATTCCTTCTTTAAATTTTCAGTATCTTCTATTAAATTAATCTTATCTATCATTAATTTATTTATTTCTTCTTGTAGTTTTTTATTTTCTTGTGTTAAATTATTAATTTGTTCTTGTAATTCTTTATTTGTTATTTCTTCCATAGTTTAATTCAAAATAAATAAAAATCAATTTTAAAATTTTTTTTTTTTTATTTTTTTAACCATAAATCCTCATTTGATAAATTCATTTTATAACACAAATAACCACAGTAAAAACTTGGACTTGAAGGACATACTTTTATTTTATTTTCTTTTTCACAAAATTCTTCAAAAGTTATTTTACCCTCTGGAATAATAACTTGTAAATATTTAATATTTTCTTTAAATAATTCTCTAAAATATTTTGTATAATAATTCATAGAATTTAATACAATAATAAATGGTTTATCTAATTCAATAAATCTTTGTAATATCTGTTTTTTTATTTTTGTTTCAAAAGGAGGATTAGTAATTATCATATCAAAATTTTCTGGTGTAGAAATTAAACAATCCATATTTGTATCTCCAACACAATTAAAACCTAATTCTTTAAAGTATTCAATACTTTTACTTTTTGAATTTAACATACAACATTCCCAAATTATTTTATCTTTTGGAATTAAGTGTGAAATATTAGACCACATACTTTTACTCGTATAATAATTATTTTTTTTTGGGTTAAATTTTGGACTATCATTACACATAGACATAATGTTTTGTTTATAGTATAATAATAAAATATAATTCAATTTTAAACTTTTTTTTTTTTTTTAAAATTTTAATTAATTTATTAAAGTGATATACTAATAAATTTTATAAAAGGTGTCGTATAAATAATTTACAAATTGTTCCTTACTTAATCTACGATTTTTATTGGTTTCCTCACAAGGACAAACTACATATTTATATTTTACAATTTTATCACAAACTTTTATTATTTTTATAATTTTAGGTTTATCCATATTAAGTCTTGAAGTATTACCAAAAGTAGGTTCTTTACTATTATAAAATTCAATTATAGAATTTGGTGGTATATCAACAATTTCTATTTTCATATATTTTGTATAAATATCATAATAATATTTAATATAAGGTCTTATATTAATAAGTGTATTTAATAATTTATTATAATAAATTTCGTTTTCTGGAAAATATTTATTTTCTATTTCAACTTCTATAAGTGATAAAGGTAATATATTTAATTTTTTAAAATAATTTAGACAATCAGAATTATATTTATGTATATCTGTAATACATAATAATTCCAATTCCATATAATTATAAACCTTACATATTGACCTAATATTCTTATAAGAAGATTTTTTTTTATATTCTTTTGGTAAATTTTGATAGATAAACTTAATATTCTCTTCACAATAATTATTTATATTTTCGTTGTTAGTCGTATTCATACTTTTCAGATTTGGTTTAAATATTTTTTACAAATTTCAATTTTAAACTGGACTACTTATAACCCTAATACAAAAAAAATTTAAAGTAAAAAAAAAATTTTTTAACTCATAACCTATATAAAAAAAATTTAAAGTAAATAATATAGTAGTAAAATTTATTTATTTTTTTTATATTGTTAATCCTACTTCTTTACAATATAATTTGAGATAGTGTCCTTCTCTTGTTTCAAATTTATCAACATTTAATTCAAATCTACCAGTTTCTTTATTATAATCTAAATCGTCATAATTTTCCTCAAAACTATCATAATATACACTAAAAGGAGGTGTTTTATAATCACTTACTTTACCTATCCAGTTATTATATTCACTCACATATATTTTATATGTTTCTTTTTGTTTGTTAGTATAATCTATAATTTTTGGAATATGACTGACTTGAATTTTCGCGTCCATATGTATCAAGTAATCACTAATTAAATTTTCGTTTTTTGTTTCAAATATAAATTCAAGAGTTTTATTCAGTTTTTCTTTTTTTCTTTCTAATTCTTTTTTTTTAATATTATAATTTTTTTTAATAGACCTATTTTGTATTTCAAGGTTAGAAAAATCTTCTTCGGTAGGATAGGACATTTTTATCTTATCTGTTTGGGTTATTATCTACTCTCCCCAAAATCAATTTTAAACTGGACTATCCTATAACCCTAATACAAAAAAAATTTAAAGTAAAAAAAAAAATTTTTAAGTCATAACCTATATAAAAAAAAATAAAAAAAAAAAAAATTTTTAAGTCATAACCTATACAAAAAAAATTTAAAGTAAAAAAAAAAATTTTTAAGTCATAACCTATATAAAAAAAATTTAAAATAAAAAAAAAATTTTTTAAGTCATAACCTATATAAAAAAAATTTTTTACTACTATTAAGGATATAAAAAAATTTTTTAGTAGGGATATATATACACCAGTTTAAAATTGAAATCTGTGAAAAATATTTAATCCAAATCGGAAATGAACCAAACACAAGAGAACACACAAATTATTCAGTCTATTGTAAGGAATATGAATTTTATTACTGATAAAATAAATATTTTAGAACAAGACCTACTGAATTTAAATAATAGTGAATTTGAAAAAAAAATTTTAGAGATATCAAAGTTATTAAAAGATAAAGAAGATATGAATACACTACTAAATAATTTAATAGATAAACCTACTACTAAAAAAAATAATTTAGGACTATTTCCACCTACTCCTTATGATACAAATATGAATGAATTGGATTAAAAAAAATAAAAAAAAAATTTTAAAAAAAAAAAAAATTTTAAAAAAAAAATATATAGTGTTATTGACTTAAATTTATTTTTTATTAGATTAAAAAAAACTCCGATTCTAAAATTGAAATTTGAGAAAAATATTTAAACCAAATCGGAAATGTCTGTATACGAACTACCCACACAAATTAATAACGAAATACTACTAAAAAAAATTAAAGAATTACAAGACCAATTAAAACCAGAAATTAACCCAATTATTCAAAAAATATTACCACTACCATACGAAATAAATAAGATTATTCTTGATAAACTAAATATACAAAAAAAAATATATATGGAAGAAAAAGATATAAAAAAGCGTTTATCACAATTTATAAATGTTAGACTATCGTATTGGAATAAAGATATCTTACCATTAGATACGATGAATAATAATATAGGTTTATATATTGAAAGAAAAAATATGAATTTAGATACAGATATTAGAAAAAGAAACTGTTTAGACCATTATTGGATTGGTAGATTTGAAACTTATAATAATTTACTTAATAAAATATGTTGTTTAGGATTAAATAAAACTTATGAAAAAGAATTTGAAAATTATGAATTTGACTTTTATAAAAAAGAAATGTTTAAATCTGTGGGTGATATGAGAAAATTATTTTATTTATGGAATGATTTACAAGATAAATTAATAGATACATTAGGACATATGGAAAGAACTATTAACCGTGGTTATGGTTTTGATTATTCTTGTAATAAAGAAATTACAATTAATAATGAAATAGAAACCAAAACTTTTAAAATTTTTAAAAGTAATGGGTCTATAAATTCAAAACAATATAACTCATTCTTACAATTTGTAGGTGAATATGTATATAGAAAAAAATGTGAGATTATTGATAAGTGTGATTTACCAGATATTACAGAGATATAAAAATAAATTTACTACTATTATTTACTTTAATTAAATTTTTAAAAAAAAAAAAATAAATTTTTTAAAATTGATTTCTGTGGATTATGAATTAAACCAACTTGGAAAAGTATGAATACAACTAAACAAGAAATAATTGAATGTAATAACATAAAAATAAATTACTTCAATCTATTAGTAAAAAAAAATAAAATTCCTATTAGTTGTGATATAGTAGTAGATAAAATTAACCCATATTTCAGTAAAAAAATATCTACTTTACAATTTTTAAATAATATTGTATATAGTAAA
>Ga0181421_1000645_pt1 | contig 10302 bp, 9 predicted proteins | sample 44SPOviralmetaG_FD_130146 | JGI IMG/M metagenome (GOLD analysis project Ga0181421, IMG submission 130146) | Marine viral communities from the oligotrophic San Pedro Time Series (SPOT) site, San Pedro Channel, CA, USA - 44 SPOT_SRF_2013-06-19 | ecosystem: Environmental > Aquatic > Marine > Strait...
TTGTGTTAAGATGATATCATCCTTCTCTAGGATTTCAATTAATTCTTTTACCTTTTTATTTGTTTGTTTCGATACTTTCTCTTTATTCTCTTCTAAAATTTCTTCCACGTCGGCTGTTCTATGGGAAACTATGTCCGATACTAATTCATTCTTTTTTGTTGTTACAAATTGATCTTCATTATCGTCATAAGTCAATGCAAACTCTGATTTTAAATTACTGATAATGGAATTGTTAAACTGCGGATATTTGCCGCTACAGTGCATTAACTTCACCAATTCTAACACTGATTTATAACGTTCATTCAGTATCTTCAGCTTTTCCTTTTGTGTGATTGTACCTAATACATCCTCTTTTCCTAGTTGGATAATAATATTGTTTTGTGTTCCTATAGCATGATCATTGAGTTGATTTCCTATATTTTGTGTTTTAGGATGATACTCTTCTTTAATCATTTTCGTAAATTGTGCTGTTAGTTTATCAGTAATTTCTTTTTCTAATTTTTGCAGTTCTTCTAAATGTTCTTCTTTTGAAATATAGTTTACATTTGTGTTATGTTTACACTTCTTTTCATGACGATATTTACCTGAAGGATATGCAAATTGTTTGTTACAATACTTACATTGTAAACCTTTTTTTGATACATTAGGGGTATCTTGATGGTATGTTTGGGGTATATTTGGGGTATATTTAGACTTACTAAATGTTGGAAATGTTGTATCTTTTTCTGGATGCATTCGTTTCTTGTGATTGTGTAAACTTTGTCTACTACTATATTTCTTACCACAAATACTACATAAATTTTTCTTTTTATCATCCATCATATATACTAGTATGTATATTTTAATTTTAAGTATGTAATGTAAACTATTTTGTAAACTATTATGTAAACTTTTTGTAAACTATTATGTAAACTATTTGGGATACATTTTTACACTTTATAAAAAAAGGGGGGAGAAGCATAAAAAGGATATTGAAAAATGAAATTACTTTTTTAAAAATGGAAATGGATTGGCGGAAAAAAATTGATGTGATTTTTTATGTATGTTTAGTATAAATATCAATTCACAATGAGTTCTGATAGTTACGTCTTTCAAACAATGCTTACTTGTATTGGTAATAAGAGAAAACTTATTCCACATTTAAAAGACTTAATGAAAGACTTAAAATCAAGACTAAATAAAGATAATATTACTGTATTCGATGGTTTTGCTGGTTCTGGTGTTGTGTCAAGAATGTTTAAAACAATGTTTAATCAAGTTATATCAAATGATTTAGAATATTATTCATATCTAATGCAAAAATGCTATCTTAACACACCAAGTGAAGAAAATAAAGAGAAAATTATAAAACATATTAAAAATATGAATACTATAGCAGAAACGGGTCCATATATTGAAGGATTTATCTCAAAATTGTATGCTCCAAAAAATACAAAACAACCTAAGGTTGGAGAAAGATGTTTTTATACAAGAGAAAATGCTTTAATTATTGATACGCTTATGAAATATATTTTTGAAAAAGTAGAACCAGATTTGTTTCATTATTGTATGGTTCCACTTTTAAATAAAGCAAGTATTCATACAAATACAGCAGGTGTTTTTAAAGGATTTTATAAAGATGGTAATGTTGGAAAGTTTGGTGGAAAGGCAGAAAATGCTTTACAACGAATTATGAACCAAATTAAATTAGATATTCCTATTTGGTCACACAAAACCAATTGTAAAGTATATAATAAAGATATAAACGAACTCATTAAAACAGTTGAAGAAGACTTTGATATAATGTATTTAGATCCACCATATAATCAACATCCTTATGGTTCAAATTATTTTATGCTTAATTTAATTGCAAAAAATGATGAACCTCAAACAATATCAAAAGTTTCGGGTATACCTTCTGATTGGAATAAATCGAATTATAATTATACAAAAACCGCTTATGATTCAATGAAAGAATTATTAATTTATGGTCTTAAAAAGGCTACTTATGTTGTTATGTCATATAATAATGAAGGAATTATAAAAGATAATGAATGGAAAACCCTATTTGAATCATATAATATTGAAAAAAAAGAAATTGTATATGATACTTTCAAAGGATGTAGAAACTTATCTTCAAGAAGTAATAAAGTAAATGAGATTATCTATATTATTAGCAAAAAATAAGTAATTAATAATAAAAAATAGAGTTATTACTAATATTTTTTATACTATCATATTTTTATTATTACAATGTTTTAATATATTCAATTACTCTATCAATAATCGCACATGAAATCTCTCGATATTCTTTTTCAATCCAACGAGAAGAACCATGTGCCATATCATCATATTTATGTGCTTTTACGAAAACATTAGCTTGATGATATTGATTACCAAAATATGTTGGATTATTTATATCAATATTCTCTAGAATTTTATTGTAGTTAGTCCTATAATCATCAATAGAACCATTTGAACTTACTTCAAGATAATGATTCTCTCGAACCATATTTCCTGCAACTATACGACTAGAGATTGACTCACTATGATGAAAATCACACCCACTTGCGAACAGACAATATGGATATACACTCATATGAAGACACATCGTCTTAGCAGCATTCATATTTTTAGCGAATCGCTCAATCGCGTTTCCTGTGGACTGACGTTTCTTTTTTTCAACTTGGGTTCGTCGGTCATTCGTGCCTTGAAGTTTATCTTCAACAATCAAAAGAGGGTAAAGTTTATCTTTATACTCAAGAAAGATAATTGGCGCATCTGGTCTTATATATCTACCCTTATTTTTTTCAAGTGGAGGTGGTCCACCATATTTATGAATTTCGCATTGCAAATCAAATAGACTAATTTGTCTTTTTGTAATCACACTTGCCTCTCCATCTAGTTCTTTCGCTCTATCCTCAGCATACTTAATAATAGATGGAATTACATTCCTAATAGCTGATTCATTATGATTGGAGTCCATGCACAAATGATTACCCTCTTCATGGTAAGATTCATGACGCTTAGACAATCCGATAGACTGGGAAGCCATGGTGATAGTGAGAGATTGAATGTAGTTCGAAAAGAGATATAGTCAGTTGTTTGTTGGTCAGTTAGTTAGTTGTTTGTTGGTCAGTTAGTTAATTGTTTGTCGGTATATCACAGTATTTGTGTAGTGTCGATACATTACTCGCCGAGTAGTTGCAAATCAATTTTTACTATAGAACATAACTGTCTAGGTTATAATCTCTAGGAATTCTATAGTTATGGAATGAGAATCAAAAAGATAATAGAAAAAATAGGATTTATTTGAATTGAGATTGTGTTAATAAGAGATGGAAAAAAAATTGATGTGATTTTTAATGTATTTATTATAATATCTACAAAATGACAATGAACTGTCTTGAGCTATTCGCAGGATGTGGTGGTATGGGATATGGATTTCACAAGGAAGGATTTAATATTGTTTGTGCTAATGAACTAGAAGCTTCTATTGGAGAAACATATAAACATAATTTTCCCGATACAAATGTTGTAATTGGAGATATTACAAAAAAAGATGTAAAAAAACAGATATATGATTCTTTTAAAGATAAACCGTGTAATATTGTAATTGGTGGACCTCCTTGTGTTGCGTATTCTATGTCAGGTCATAGAAATTCAAGAGATCCGCGTGGTCAACTCTTTAATGATTACGTTGCGATTGTAAAAAAACTAAAACCAGATGTATTTGTTATGGAAAATGTGAAAGGTATTTTAACTATTCTACACGATAAACCCGTTTTGAATGCTGAAGAAAAGGAATTGGCAGACAAATACTACAAATTAGAAGAAAAGAAGATAGAATATTCATTGAAAAAAAAGGTACTGTCAGCAAAAGGGAAGAAAATGAAGGATTCTGAAGAAGAAATTACAGAAGAAGCACAAGCATCATATCAAAAAGAAGTTGATGATAATACCCAAGCTTTAAAACAAATAATGAGTGAAATGAATAAAATGAAAAAGAATATTCTTAAATTTCGTATGCACGTGACAGATATTATTAAAGATCGTTTTAAGAAAATGGGATATAATGTAATTATGAAATTGCTAAATTCAGCTAATTATGGTGTTCCACAAAAAAGGGAACGTGTTATTTTCATTGGTGTTAAAAAAAATCTGAAAAAAGATATGTCTTTTCCTAATCCAACTCATAGTAATGATAAAGAATCTCTTCTACCGCAATGGGTTACAGTAAAAAATGCGATTGATGATCTAAAAAATATGGACGAAAATAAAGATATACAGCAAATCTATACGAATCATTCTAAAAATATTGTTGAAAAGATTAAGAAAACTCCAATTGGAAGTAGTATGAATCCTAAATATACAGAGGCATTCTTTAGATGTGATCCTAACAAACCATCTAATACTGTAAAAGAAAATCACGGCGGTGTATTCCTTCATTATGAAAAACCGAGAGTAATGACACCTCGTGAATTGGCTAGACTACAGAGTTTTCCAGATGACTTTATATTTAAAGGTTCTAAATCGTGTATGCTTGTTCAATTAGGTAATGCTGTTCCTTGTAAATTGGGACAAGCCATTGCTAAAGAAGTAAAGAAAAAATTCCAATAATATGGAACTTTGTAGTTTATTTGTATTCTAATATTTTTGTTTTAAATCAATCCTAGCTTCTGCTTGAATGCCTCAACATCACCCCAGTATGTCCCTTTCCACCAGTTGGGATCGTTACGATTGAATGTCTCATTCCCCTCTGTAAACTCTACGCGGAATCCAGGAGCTGGTTGACGCTTGTTCTCACGCAGTGTTCGCGCCTTTACTTCACGCTTTACATCATTGCAATGCTTACACAGTGGCTGAAAATCTCCCAGTGTTTGCTGACTCATATCTGACAGTCGAGGCTCATTCTCGAGAAACATATCGTTCTTGTGATCGCACTCAATGCCATTTCGGGTTCCACAATTAGCACAAGGCTTTGTGAAGATAATCCTCTTGATGTCGGGACGAATCCCACTGCCACCTACTCGCTCTTCTGCCTCGCCGTAGAACTTGATGAACTGTATTGAAATAGTAGAAATCCGTTGTCCGTTTGATTGTTCTGTCCTGAACATATTGTTAGAAGACAAATCCGCGTGATCGCGACGCAACATCTCAATCTCTTCTTCGGTAATACTTGAACGCCAAGCAACGCTACATTTCGTGAGAATCTTAGCATGTGTCTCAGGAAATCTTTTGGTATAGCGAAAGAACTTGAACCTTTTCCCCAAATCCGAGTCGCTCCTAAAGTGTCCATCACCTGAAGTGTAGGCATATGGGGGAGGCAAAGTGTAACGCTCAATCATTTGCGACTCTCTGCGCTCATTCAAGTACGTGTTGATGAACTGTCTAGTTGATGACATTGTTGTGGATGTCTAGGTTATGGATTGTTTTTTTGTTTTGTTATGTTGTATGTGAGTGTTGTTTGTAGCAATGATAGACTAGATAGGATTGAAGCAATCAATTTTTACTATAGAATTAAATAACTATAAAATACTAGGATACCTAGATACATCATGCTTATTCAGTCTATAGTAAAAATTGATTGAGTATTTTTGATTGAGTGATGAGCCTACCACACTACTATTGAGACACACACAGTTACATACACAGTTACACACAGTTACGAACTAACATTACTCACTCTTGTTTGTGATTTCCTACAATCAACACACCCACATCAACATGTTTTCCGCATCCATGATCGAGAGAATGCTCTTAGCGTCTGGAGAAGACGCGAACAAGATGTACAAGAACTTTCAGAATTGCTGCGGAAGTATGATGTTTACGCGCCGTCATGTCGGAAAGGATATGCTTACTGGAGAAGTCTACGACGAAGAAGAACAAAACAAGCTCTACCGTCACTCAGTTCCATTCTCTAACGAGATTTACGAACAGTCTTTTGGAGGTGATTTTTGCACGCATGAAAAGAACGCGAGTCTTGTTCCGTTGTTTCAACGGTTTCATCTTATGATGGATACGCAAGCGATTCCAGTCAGCCTAGATATATCGAATGAAGATACGCCAGTGTACGTATTTCGCAGTAGCGGAGCACTTCAAGAAGGTTGGGTGAACCGCGCGCCGATGATACGTTTCATCTGGAAGGATGATGAATGGGTTCCCCATATCAAGGTTTCGTTCTTGCAAAATCAACTAGATGAGAAGGCATCTTGGATCTACGCGGTCAGGTATTTCTCGTCCCATCGTGAGTTGTCTATGGAAGAATGGAAGCAGGACAGGGAGGAGAAGGGATTGTCGTCCAAGGTGTTTCAGGTCAATCAAAGCAAGTTGAACCCAGAATTCATCGATTACGTCAAGTCGCGCTTTCCGATTGGTTCTGAAAATAACGATATCTTTGCGGAATGGATTGAGGATACGGAGTCATTTATGACCCGACGCGTTATGACCAAGCTCGTATCACTGGAGAACTTCTTGGTTACCAATCATTGGTTCACCGATTTCAAGATGAAGATTCATCGCTTGAAGACGGATTCTGAGGGGAGTGACGCAGAACACAAGATGACAATCATCCTCAATGAGTTACTAAATACTCAGACGAAGATGTTTACAGATTACTGCTCCACTCTCTCTTCTATGGTAGATACAGAGAGGTTGATAGAATCATTAACATTTGAGTAGATATAGAAAAAGAAGATAGTTGTAGAAATAAATAGTTTTTTTGTTTTATTTGTATAAAACTTATCTAGAAGGATTTCCTTATCAAAATATAAAAAATATTCACATTTCAAATACGTGAAAAGGTTATTTCGCCATCATTTTGTGAAGTAAATAATGTGGTAGAATTATTAAAAAAAGATGATACTGTTTTGTCTATTTTAAAGGAAGATGTATTTATGAAAGATAATGTTTTAGAACGTTTAGATAATCTGAGATTTTTAGAAAATACGTCAGAATATGATCTTGAAGTTGATAAATGTTTACAAGTAGGTGAATATAAAAATGTATAATTACACATATTCTATTTTTTTTATTGTAATAGGGGATGCTGATTCTTCGCGGTCATCAAGCATTGATTCCACCATTTCATCATTCTTATAATCATTTAAATACAAGATTTCACGGATTCCTGCTGCTGAGAGAATTTTAAAGCAATTAATACAAGGATAATGTGTTATATAGGCAATACATCCAGTCAAAGATACACCTCTAGCCGCCGCATCAGAAATCGCATTCTGTTCTGCATGAATCGTACATTGTTCATGATTATCACGAACACGCGAAATGTGTTTTGCGCCTGGTAAAAATCCGTTATAACCCATACTTACTAATCTATTCTGTTTTACTAATACACATCCAACCTTTAGACGTTCACAGGGACTACGGATTGATCCTAGAATTGCAATTGACATAAAATAACGATTCCAATCCAGTCTTTGAATAAAAGGATTATTCTGTAAATCCAGGAGTAGTTTTGTAAGATTCTTGACTGGATTAGACATAATTATATAAAAGTAGATATGAAAAGAACTATTTTTATATTTAAATCAATAAAAAAAGAGATTTATTACTATTATTATAATTACTATCTATTATTCAAAACCAAACATATCACACTCCCTCATCAGCCTTCGCTTACACAATTCGTATTGAGGGTTGTAGTTGGCATTTCTCCAGTAGGTTTGAATCTTGAACGCGGCAAGATATTCCCTCATTTTATTTTCCATAAATATTTCTTTACCTTTTTTAAATGGATTACGTGATAACCTATTCCAATCCCAGGATTTATCTGGATTTGCGTCGACAATATCCCACGATATGTTTAGATTACCCGATAACCTTTCCCAATTCCAAGGTTTATCTGGATTTGCTTTGACAATATCCATAGTAATATTTGGATTACGTGATAACCCGGACCAATCCCAACGTTTATTTGGATTTGCTTCCACAATTTCCATACTAATATTTGGATTACGTGATAATCCATACCAATCCCAAGATTTATCCGGATTTGCTTTTACAATTTCCCAAGTAATGTTCGGATTACGTGATAACTCATACCAATTCCAAGGTTTATGTGAATTTGCTTCCACAATTTCCCAAGTAATATTTGGATTACGTGATAACGCAACCCAACTCCAGAGTTTATCTAGATTTTCTTTCACAGTGTCCCAAGTAATATTTTGGTTAAATGATAACCCATACCAATACCAATCTTTATCTAGATTTGCTTCCACAATATCCCAAGTAATATTTGGATTATATGATAACGAAACCCAATTCCAAGGTTTATCTGGATTTGCTTTGACAATTTCCATAGTAATATTTGGATTACGTGATAACCCTGACCAATACCAATGTTTATCTGGATTTGAGATGACAATATCCCAAGTAATATTTGGATTGCGTGATAACGCATACCAATCCCAAGGTTTATCTAGATTTGCTTTCACAATATCCCAAGTAATATTTGGATTACAAGATAACCAATACCAATCCAAAGGTTTATCTAGATTTTTCAAGACAAACTCGTTCCAATAATATTTACTCCATTCATCTTGATCGCGTTTTAGTTGTTCTTTAAGTTTTTTTGCAGTGTTTCCATAACGAGAAAATACCACCATACTTCCGTGTATGATTGTTTTTTAAATAAAAACTATTTTTATATTTAAATCAATTTTTAAATCTTACAAAAGGTACTATCTATTATTCAAATTATGATATTATTCAAATTATCTTTTATTCATTAAACTAATCACATAAAAGCCAATCATCAGGTTTGATAGCGTATTCATAATAGTTCGGTTTTATTTTAGTAATTCTTACACCACTGTTGTTGCAATCATTAAAATCATTACAATATGAATGAATTACATCCTGATATTTATTATAAATAATGGATACGTGACCTTGATCATATTCATTACGATACTCTCTTAATAATAGTGTTCCCTGAGGATATTTTTCATCTTTGTTATAATTTTCAAGAACATTTCTACTAGATAAAAGTTCATACCAATAACCAGTTCCTCCAGGACACATTTTACCGATTTCACCGACTGGTTCAGAAATAGTGTGCCCGATAGACTGACGAACAAGATTTATAAAACCAGCACAATTTACGCCTTTATTCCTAATATCTATAATTGAAGGGACTCCATTTACGTAAAATATATCATCTGGATTAGTATTGTCGTCTTTCCACACAATATATTTTGTATTTAAAAGTGATAAACCATAAGTCAATGCTTGATTAATTTCGTCCATTTTTTCCTTGATTTTATCAATATTTAATTTTAATAAATAACTATAACATGTTTTCAATTTTTAAATCAACATAAAAAGAGATTTATTATGAATATTATAATATAATTCGTGATTATGAGTTTAACAAGAGCCTATGCCGTTCATAAACAATTGGGTGCTCAAATGGTAAAATATGCCGGATATATGTTACCAATGTCTTATGATACAACAAATTTAACATCGGCAGCACAACAAGGAGGTATTTTAAAAGAAACACTAAATACTAGAAATAAAGATAGATGTTCTATTTTTGATGTATCTCATATGGGTCAATATAAAATATATGGTGATGATCGTAATTGTTTTTTAGATAGTCTTGTAGTAGGTGATATACTAGGATTAGCTAAAAATAAAAGCATCTTATCGGCATTTACAAACGAAACGGGAGGTATTATGGATGATGTTATTATCACAAATCAAGGCGACCATTTAAACGTAGTATGTAATGGTGCAAATAGAACTAAAATAAAGGGGCACTTAGAAGACTGTAAAACAAATGAAATTGATATTGATTACACTACTGGAAATCAATTATACGCTATACAAGGTCCGCAATCTATCAATGTGCTTATGGAAGTTTTACAAAAATATCCAGTAAATGACAGAGTTTTTCATCAAATTAAACAAACTGAATTTATGAATCATATTCCAATTGTATTAGATGGAAGACGATGTGGGATTTATACTCAAGGATATACTGGAGAAATAGGTGTTGAAGTATCCATACCAGATGAAATTGCGGAAGAGTTTTTTATCCATATTTTGAATCATGAAAAATCACACGCTGCTGGATTAGGTGCTCGCGATATATTACGACTGGAAGCAGGTTATTGTTTATACGGAAAGGAAATAGATGAAAAAACGAATATATTTGAGGCACAAATGGGATGGACTATTAACAAACATAAACGAAAACGGCACAATTTTCCAGGGAGTCACATTATTTTAAATCGCGATGGAACGGTTCGAAATGAAAATATGAAAAAAATACGGACTGGTTTTGTAGCTACGAAAAAA
>Ga0181421_1000647_pt1 | contig 10285 bp, 10 predicted proteins | sample 44SPOviralmetaG_FD_130146 | JGI IMG/M metagenome (GOLD analysis project Ga0181421, IMG submission 130146) | Marine viral communities from the oligotrophic San Pedro Time Series (SPOT) site, San Pedro Channel, CA, USA - 44 SPOT_SRF_2013-06-19 | ecosystem: Environmental > Aquatic > Marine > Strait...
ATACAACACAGTGAAAGCAGTGCAAGCAATCCGCATATTGCATTAAAATTTTGTGAAACTTACACAGACATTACACCAGATGACTTAGTAATATTTGGATGGAGTCATCCAAATAGACAAAGTTGGTATAGCAACATTGCAAAACAATGGGAACACATGAATTATGTGCAGGGCAAGAAGCCAGGCAGTGCGCTAGTTGGATCTTGTAAAGATTATCTGCTACATCAATATGAACCAGAAGGGTACATAGAAAAATTACACACTTGGTATCCTAGGCATATTGTGGAAACAACCTGCTCTGTGAATAATTTACGTTATATGCATGTGGATTGTGTGCCTGGCATGGTCACTACTCTTATGGAAAACAAGTCAAAATATATAGCGGATCACTTACACCCAAATGATGAAGGTCACCGCTATATACATAGTTTGTTACAAGAAGAACTTAGTCTACTTTAAATGGAAGATTTTTTTTAGGGTCTCTGCCTTTTGGCACTTGAATCTTACCAAGTTTTGGATCAATTTTTGTTCCAGGTGGCACGGGTGCTGGTAGTGTTTTAACCTTTGGACCATCTTTTGAAGGCATAGGTAGCATAGTCTTCGGATCAATTTTGGTTCCTGGTGGTAACTTCGCAGGCAAAGTCATAGTCATATCGTTTTCTTCCAAAAACGCTTGATAACTTCTGTAAAGTTTATCTTCTACATCCTCCATTGTATTTTCTTCTTCAATTTCAGTTGGCTCTTGCTGCATTGGATTATCGCCACCTGCTGCGGCTGCGTATGCTGTTTTAGGACCGTTAAGTCCACCGCTTAAACCAATCATTTGATCTTCTGCATCCTGATACTGTTCGTCAGGTTCGTTAGCATACTCTTCAATACGTTCTGCATAGTCACTATAACCTGCAAGTTGCATGATGTCTGCAAGTTCTTGGACAGGAATTTCTACCATTGCTTCTTCAACTTCTTCCTCTGCAACTTCTTCTTCTTTTTTGAAATTTTTTCTAGGCAATTTTGCTATACCACTGTCGGCTGGTCCGCCTATCATAAGGTCGTATAAGTCATGATCCATATATCTGTCTTCGCGTTCTTTTTCTTCTTTGTCACTGCGTTCTTCGACTGCTTCTTCTTCAACTTCTTCTTCTGAAATATCATCGTGAGGAATAACATTTCCATCTTCATCTTTTTCGTGATGTTCTTCCGTTGCAATTTCTTCTTGCTGAACGTCTTGTTCAGCGAGTTCCGCTGCGATACTGTCTAGTTTATTTCTTAGTTCAGCAATATCCATTACTTTTCTCCTATAAGTTTTTAAGTCTTTTATATATTTCTGCTCTTTGAGCAGCATTTCTTGCTACTGCTGTATCTATGTCTGCCGCTTTCTGAGCATCAGATCTAGCCGCAAGTGTTGGATCAGCGTCCATCTTTCTTGCTAAATCCATAACACTTGTAGATCCTTTAGCCAAAGCATCTTGCCTAGATAAACTAGGCTCTGGGTTAGATGTTGCAATATCATACATCTTAGTACCTTTTATATAGTCCCCAATTTGTTTAAACAAACTTTTGCCACGTTCTTTCTTAGGCGGTTGTTTTACACTTTTAGGATCTAGTTTGTAATCTCTGCCGCGTAAAAATGCATACTTGTTAAGCATATCATCAGTGTCATCGCCTGCATCTTTTTTATTTGTTGAAATATTAAAATCGCCTGGCTCATCTCCTGGCTCTATTGTAGGTACTTGTGGTAACTTAGTTGTTGGATCATCTAATTTACCTGACTTCTTAGATACTTGCGGCAACTTGGTTGTTGGATCATCTAATTTACCTGACTTAGCAGGCACTTGCGGTAACTTAGTTGTTGGATCATCTAATTTACCTGATTTAGGTTGTCCAATTTTTTTAAGTCTAAAGTCCTGTGCAATGCCACTTAGCGTATCGCCACTTTTTACAGTGTAACTTCCACCGCCTGGCAGTGTTATCTTTTGACCAGGAAAAATCTTATCTGGATCTTTAATACCGCTTAGTTTAGCAAGTGTATTATAAGTGACACGCTCATCTAATTCTTCGCTTTCGGGTATATCTGTGATTGCAAAATCTGTAGCAGTATACCTGTCAGGTGTCATATCTTTTATGCCTGCCTTCATCATTGCATAAGAAAATAAATCATCATCGTCTTTAATGCCCATCGCAGCAAGTCTTGCAGCACCTTTTTCAGTTTTCATCATTTTATTTGCGGTTGCAGCAATCTTTTCCATGTCAACGCCAGCGGCTGAAAGTGCATCAATATTCTTTTGATATGCTGCATTGTATTCGTCCCTGGTTGCATATCCATCTGCTTTGCTTTGAGCTCTTTGTTGTTTTGCAAAATCTGCAACATCCTTGTACATGTCTGCTTTTGTTGGAGGCGATGCCTTGCCTGTTGTTGCTGCCCTTACTGCAGCAACATCTGCTTTTGCTGCTGCTCGCATTGCATCACGCTCTTGCTGTGTAATTTCATTTAGTGCATTAATTGCTTTATATAAATCATTCATTTTGGGCCTGGATCCTTCATCATACTTACTGTTGATGGACTTTCTGTTTTTGGTCCGCTATAATCTAATTTGTCTGAAAATACTGCAGCATATTCCATTTTACGACTTTCAATAGCCTTAAGCATATTCTCATTATATTCGTCTCCAAAACTAGACTTACTGTTATCTGCATCTTTGTAATCTGTTTCTAAAACTGACTCATATTCTTCTTCTTTTAGTGCTTCTTCACGAGCCATCTCTTCTGGATGATCCTGATTAATCACTACCAAGTGACTTGCTGGAACTCCAACTGTTTGTGAAATGTATTCATAAAGTTGATGTGCAGTAACAGGATAAGTTAATTCTGCATCCATAATAAACACTTCTGCATTTTGCAATGTTTGAAAATCCATTGGATGTTCTTGTATAGGAGTTTTCTTTGGCTTACTAATGCTTTTCATTTCATACTTTTGTAAAGCAGATTCTAGTGCATCCATTGTTTCGTCACTGAGATTTTCAGCCATTTTGATACGAAACTTATAGGTTTGTTCATTCTCAACGAGGTAACTCTTAAAACTTTTCATTGCTGTATTCCTTAATGTAATAGTGTATTTATTACTTTTGTTCAGTATTTCTACCTAAAATTTCCATAAGTAGTTGATTACGGTCTACAGATTGCCCTTGTCCATCTTCAACTTCTTCACCATTGGCTTTTGCTTCCTTAGCAAGTCTAGCATCTAATGTTGCTTTTTTAAGTTGTAAATCAACCATGCGTAACTTTTTATTAATCTTTGCACTTTTTGCACTAAGGGCTGTGTCCAGCATACGACTTGCATTACTAAATATTTCACCACTGAATCTACTATCAACATTCATGCCTAGGTCCATTAAGTCTTTAAATGTATCTTGTGCAAGCAAAGCAATGTCGTCCATTTCTTTATCACTGGTATCAAGTTCACGCACACTGGGCAATGCTGCATCAATTTTATCAACGTTTGTTAATGCTGTTTGTAGTTGTGGTATATCATCTGCTGTTACTGCCTCTACTACAACTGTGTTTTCTTCTGCTGTAATATCAAGTTCATCTGCAGGTTCTATATTGAAAAGTTCTTCTAGTTTTTTTGTCATACTAATAGTTATCCTTAGCGTTTACCGTTGTGGAAAATATCATCTTCTGTGACTACTCTAAAGCGTAAACCTTTGTGCTTTGCCCACTTTGCAGCCGCTTCCCACTTTGCGTGGTTAATAGCAATGGCAAGTTTTTCTTTTTCTCTAGTCTTTTCGGTAAGCATAGTTTGTGATTTTGGCTTAATCTCAATAAGTTCAGCATGCTTGTTGCCACGCTTGTCCTGATATACTACAACAAAATCAGGCACATACACTGTGCCTTTTCCTGTTAGAGGATTACGATAGGGTATTTGTATACCTTCACTTGCCCAACTTATTACACTAGGATTATTGTCACAGAAGCGCATAAAGGCGTGTTCCCATCCACTGCGATATCGAGGTGCTTTGGTTCCACTGTATTTTTCTGTATTTGTGATGCTGTATACGCCGTTAGCATATTTGTTACGACTAAACATTTATGCCACCACTTGGCGGGCTATATTCTCATTTGGACTTATTTCTTGTTCATACCCAAGTAGACTAGTTGTTCTTCTACTTAAATTAAGAAAGGTTGGGATTGCACTTTTTAAATCGCCTGTTTTTTCAAACTCGTTAATAATATCAACTATGTGTATATTAAGTTCGTTTGCTGCTTGAATAACTGCTGCAGTAAGTGCTGCCGCTGCATCTTCATTAGCAGTACGATTAACAAAGAAACTTTTTGCAACTTCATATTCATTTTGATTCATGCTAATAGGCGCACTAAAATAATTTACAAAATAATCTTGTACACGCTGATCAAAATTATCTGCAGGATCTGTTAGTGGTAAATTACTTACTTGTGACATTAAAATTTAGCCCCATTTAATCTACGAATTGCTTGGTTAGCATCACTTATACGATTTGGATTACTTATTGTGCCGTCTTTTCTAGGTCGTTTTGTTGCATTACCAATATCGTTTTGTGTAGTGTCGTTTGGTGAACCAAAATTACGTCCTATGGATTTGCCGCCACTGGATATAATATTAGCAAAACCAGTGCCTGTAAAGTCTCCCTGTTCATTGACTCCTAGTAACTTTCCAAGATATTCACCTCCAACTTTTTCAACAACGCCAGTCACTGGTACCAGTATGTTACTAGTAAGTTTTTTACCAGTTAGTAAGTTATTAGCAAAAATTGATATAGTATCTGTCAAAACATTACCTGTGTTAAATCTTTCTTCATTGTATATTATTTCTGCATCTTTGATGACACCAATTACATTACCATTAAACAAGTCATTGGCTTCCTGACCTGCAACACTTCTAGTTTGTCCTCCTATAAACGCTTCTGTTTGTGGATTACCTTCTGTAAGATCACTTACTTCTACATCATAGTGTATATCAGCAAAGCCGCGCGGAGTAATATCATTTACAAATCCAGTTGCATATTTGACAGTTTCATATGCTAATTGCATAATGTGTTCCATAGGACTACTGTTTGCATATGCATGACTATCATGGTTAAATGCAGTAATCATAGGATTTACAAGAGTGTACTCAGCAAACTTATGATTGTGCATACTGTATATTTTTATATTTTTAAAGAAACGTTTATTGCCTCGCTGAAGTCCCCACTGTTGTTGCACACGATTACTGTATTTGTCATATGGTGTATAGGCATTGCTGTCTAAACTATAAGTTGGGTCAGCATTGTAGAAAATGTAGTACTTGTGCCACATGTTTCTAATTAATTCTTTAACATCATCATGGAATCGTATACTTACAGGATTGTAGGATATAGCATGATGACTTTGTACTTTTCTATTGTACTGGTTATGTGTTTGTACATCAATACTATATGTAGGAAGGTCTACGCTCTTAACAAGTATAGGTATTTCTAGTTGATCAATTGTGTTAAAAAGTGTTGCTGCTTCTGCGGTAAATTCAAATACCACATGAAACAGATGACCATGACGTGGTTGTAATTCAAAGTTATTGTCAACAAAAGTACGTGACGCATGTTTGTAGTCACGCATTGTTTCGCCTGAGGTGAAAGGTGATAGTGAATTATTTACACTAGCCATGGAAAACTCCTATTAGCCAGTAATAGTTTGACCTAGTGTTCTCGCTACACTTGAACCAACGCCATCACCTAGCGGTGTTTGAACAGCGTTATCAAATCTAATAGTCATTGCAACTGTTGCTGCTTCCTGACTTGCATAGTTTAAATCACCATAGTTGATGTTTTGAATAAAGCAACCGTATAGTTCCCAGGTTTCAAGCACACTTGGTGCATTTGCACCGTTGCCACCGTCTAGTACTTCAAACCGTGTAATGAACTTGTAGTCGATACCTGAACTAGCACTGCTTTGCTCCATCATATCAAACTGTTTCTGTACTTGCTCTCCGCATAACTTAGTTACGCCTCCATTAACATCGTCACGTAGATTAACTGTAATTGTATCCCATTGATGTTTGCCAATCAAATACACTCTACTGTTGTAAACAGGAATCTCAAATTCTTCGAATGTTACACTGGGGCGTGTAATATCCATAACCTGTTTGGTCATTTCAGTACGTGGACTACTTATACCAAAGTTCTCAAATGACGCACGGAAGCGGTATTTAAGTTTTGGCATAAGCAAGCCTTGACTTGCTGCACTCTGATCACCATCTAATGGGACTGTAAATTTTGTTAATGATGAAACTGACATGTCGTTTCGCTCCTATAATAATTATAAAAGTATTTATCAGATTATAGTCATAAAAAATGGGGGGTATTTCTACCCCCCAAAACTTTTTTTATTTTACACTGTTTGTGTTGCTGCTAGGTTTCCACTTGCAATTTCACCTGTGTTCTTAAGTCTGATTGGAATAAAGATAAATTCCGCAGCCTTTGTAGGTTCAATAGCAATGTCAACATACAGTTCATTACGATCAATTCTATCTGGAGTATTGTTAGTTTCATCACATACTACCAAGTAATCGAATACACCACGCTTTGCAACCAAATCATTGAGAGTTTGTTCGACCTGTTGTTTGATCTCGTCTCTAGTAATCTTATCGTTTGGTTCAAATACGAAGCCTGTTGCAATGTCCTGCATTTGTCGTCTGAGAAAACCTGTCAGTCTTGATACGTTAATACGATCCAATGCACTTGTGCTTGCTGCACGAGTTTTGTTACCGTAGTTAAGTATTCCTGCACCGTTGAAGAATGCAATTGGATTAATACGATTAGAGTAAAGCGTGTCTCTTACACTTTCTCTAACATTGTCATTAACAAATGCGCCAGTTGCTGCATTAATAAATCCAATACTATTAACATTGTCTACTAGTCCACGACGTGATCCTGCTGGAGCAAACCATGGGAAACTAATATCATCGCTTCTTGCAAGGGTTCTAAGCATCATATGACTTGGTGGTACAACAACTGTGTTTCCTGAAAGATCATTTGTTGTTGCGCTTGGGTAGAACACTCCCAAATGTGGATCACTAGTTACTAGTCCATCCTCATTGTTGTCTGATGCTGCCGCTGTATTAGTTGCATAGTTTTCAATAGCAGTGCTTGTTGATGCTAATCTCATTGGTGTATCACCAATTACAAATGCTGTCTGGCGTCTGTCATTATTTAAACTTACCATATTGCTAATTAGCTCTGGAAATCCAGGTGCTGCAATAGCATTAAAGAGTCTTGCATCTTCACGCAGTTCTGTACTTGCATCAAGTGCAGATTTCATTTGAGTTGCTACAATAGTTCTTACTGCTTTGCGTCCAAATGTGCTTCCACTTGATGTTACCCATGCATCCTTTTCTGTAGGAAGTGTTGGGTATACACTTGTGTCACTAAAGTTAGTGCGTGAGAAGTAGTCGCTTCTAAACTGCTTTACACCATATGAACTACGACGTGTGTTAAACAACAGCATACCACGTGGATAAATTGTTGGATCAGGGCGATCAATATCCAAGTAGTCGCTTGTTAACAATGTTTTAGTTGTTGGAATTGTTCCTGTAACAACATCAGTTGTTGCATCGCCCATAAAACGTGCATCACCAAAGATAATACCATTTTCTGTTGTAGTATCAGTTTTATCAATTAATACCCATTTTGCTTCACCGCTTACAGTCTCACGTCTGTAAAGTGCTGGATAATTCTCAAGATCACTTGTGTCAATCCACAAATCACCGTTAATTAGCGCACTATCATCACTTTGTAGTGTTGGTTCAGTTGTGCTAAAAATTACGCCATCTGGATCTGTGCTTGCTAGTGCAAAGCCACGTGTATCAGTGATATTTTGATAGCCCTTCCATGTTGTACCATTGTGTATTAGGATGTCTGCTTCGAATCCACCATGATACCAATATGTCAGATCAGTTGGATTTGCACTTGGGGCACTTGTACTTGCTGTGTAGGTATCTGCAATCCAGTTACTAAGGATTAGATCACTACTATTACCTGCTCTAACCTGCTTAGTAGTAATTGATGTACTAAATCCTGCAGTTGCTAGTGGAGTTCCAGTTGTGTCTTTCAATACAATTACACCGCCTAGTGCATGCTTAATCTGTATAGCACCTGTGCTTAGTATACTAGCACTAACATTTGCTACGTTTGCACCGTTTATGTCTGTGGCTAGGGTTGTAAGTGTTGTGCCACTTAGTGTGACTTCTACTGCAGTACTAAGTGTTGTGCTATTTGCTGCACTTGCTTGAATGGTAAATTTGTTACCAGCAACTAATGTTGCAGTTGTAACACTACCAGTAACTTCCAGCGCACCTGAACTGTAGCGTTTGAATAATTTATATGTGACAGTATCATCTTCACTTACATCATATTGAATATAAAAACTACCTGCTGTAATATCTTTACCGCCTGAGGTATCTAAGTTTTTAAGTGCAGTTTGATCGTTTGTATACGCTGGAGCACTTGCACTTCCAAATAGTGCTGTAGAAGAACTATATGAACTTACATCTGCTAGGAAACCTAGATTACTGCTTGTTGTTTTAACCCATACACTTCCTGCTGGACGTGGAACAGTGTCTGTTGACTTCCATGCTGGAACTGTGTAGTGTGGATCCTGTGCAATAAGTGGTCTTGCATATGTGCCTGCTGTTAAGCCTGCATCTGTAAGTATTGAACCTGTGCCGTTTGCGAGAACAATTTTGCCATCTGCATTACTGTCTACACCTACTGCCGTAGCGTTTGCATAAATTTCAATTTTGTTATCATGCACATCTGCTGTGACACCTGTAATGCTTGCATTGTTAATGCTTGTCTTTAGTTCAGTTACAGTACTGCCTACCATTGTAACAGTTGTTCCGTTAATTGTAATTGTGTTGCCCTGTGTAAATCTTGGACTTGCAACTGTGCCTGAAATTGTTGGGTGTGAAATCATCCATGCCGCACTACCTACAAGCACCCATGCATTACTGCGGTTCTTGTAATAAACAGGATTGCTAGTGTTTGTTGCAACCAATGCATAATCACCAATTGCACCAATTGAAGTTTTCGGAACACCGCCATCTAAATCTGTTGTAGTTGTAATAACTGTTGGGACTTTATTTGTAAATGCACCTGTACTTTGGTTCCACTCAAATATTCCCCAGCGTGTATCAGAACTCATATCCCACCAAACTGTACCGTTTGTTGGATTTCCAAGTGGTCTACTTGTGCTACTTACTAATTGTGCAAGGTCTACATCTGCACGAATTACATATGCTCTGTTGCTTACACCTAATAAACTATATGCAGCCAACAAACCATATTCATTCAATTCATAACCATTAATAGGTGATCCTGCTGCAGTGTTGTAAAATGTTGGATTACCGAAAGTACTTGTAAGTTCTCTCTGGCTTCCAATTAAGAAGGTACTTCCAGCATTTGCTGCAGTTGTTCCTGAAGCAGTGCCTGTGCCTGTACCACTTGTCTTATCTTGTGCAGTTGCAATAACAATTGCTGCTACTGTGCCTGCGGCTGATGGAGCATAGTTACTTTCATCAATAACTGTAACTTCTACGCCTGGTGATATTAGTGCCATGTTTTTCTTCCTCAATTAAGGTCTTTTGTTTTAATAATACTATTTATAAAAACAGCAGTAAAATACCCTTATTTGTATAATCCCTTTAAAGGTGCGTGTTAAATACACTATGAGACCTACTTGTGAGACATGTGGACAGCGTCCTAAGGCAGTTAATTACCGCAAGGATGCTAGAATTTTTTATAGAAAGAAGTGCGAACAGTGCTTGAAATTACACAAGCCTGTCAAACCACTGTGGGTTGATAGTGGATACAAAGTAAAAAGAAACTGTGAGGCTTGTGGATTTAAACCTGTGTTTCGCAGTCAAGTTATTGTTTTTTATATAGATGGAGACTTGAACAATATCAACAATCGTAATCTAAAAACTGTGTGTCTTAATTGTAATGCTGAACTTGCTAAAACGGGATGGTCCCGAGGGTCGTTAACACCTGACCTTTAAGGTCATTAATATTGGTGTCGTTAAGTATCACTTCGTCTTTACGGGCTTTTACCCATTTCCATTCGCTGGTATGTACGTCTTTAGGTTGAACGCCAGTTGTTTCATACTCAATAAGCCACTGTGGATCTGGACCACGTTTTACTTCCCAGACTTCTCCGCCAATATCATGTAACATATTCACTTCATTTTCAAAACGTACATCTGGTACAACATAGTTTAGTTCTG
>Ga0181421_1000656_pt1 | contig 10221 bp, 17 predicted proteins | sample 44SPOviralmetaG_FD_130146 | JGI IMG/M metagenome (GOLD analysis project Ga0181421, IMG submission 130146) | Marine viral communities from the oligotrophic San Pedro Time Series (SPOT) site, San Pedro Channel, CA, USA - 44 SPOT_SRF_2013-06-19 | ecosystem: Environmental > Aquatic > Marine > Strait...
ATATAGATTACATCAAACTCAATATTACAATTCTAACTTTAAAGACAAAGATCCTACTTTCAATCCTGGGGTAACTAAATTAGATTTAATGAAAATTAATCCTGATACTAAAGATTCTGAAGATGTAGGTGAAATGCTTGTTAAAACTGACGAGTATGTTAAAGATCTGAAACGTTTGAAAATTACTAAGAGGGCAATGTAATGATCAAACTAAAAGACATACTAAATGAAGCAATAATTAAAGCCATTGACATTACATTTACAGATCGTGGTAGGTTTTATAAAGTTGAAGTTGATGGACAACGAAGAGTTAAAGGATACGATGATTTGAGATCATCAGAAGAATCTCTATCTAACTTATTAGGATATGATATATCTTTAAGATCTATGGATGATAGAATGCTTGATCAAGCAATAAAAGATTTAGAACAAAAAGGCATTGAGTTAACATATAATGATGCCATGGACGTATCGTAATGGCAAGAGGAGTTAATGCATTTACACATAGGACATCTAAACAAAAGAAACGTCCTGGCATTCATTCAAAGAATAATACTTCCAACTCAAAGCAGTCAAAATACTACAAGAAAAAGTATAGAGGGCAAGGCAAATAGCTAGCCAAATATTTGTTTATACGCCATATTTTTCTTATATTTATATAAAATAAAAAGGAAATGGAGTTACTAGTGGAAAATTATCTGGACCTTACAATTGATGAAGTATATGATGTCATATCTAAGATCAATGTATGGCCGCCTAGTTTTGATAAAGGTAAGAAGATAAAGTTCATGAACTCCATGATTAAATATTTCATTGAAAAAGAAGAATATGAAAAATGTGCAATCTTACAAGGGATCGTCGATGAACTGGAGAATAGTAAGCAAGCCGACAGATGTAGCGGAGTTGAGCCAAACTGATCACCAGAATATATATTTAGTATATGTTCAAGATGATATAGGCAATAATATAGAAGCTAAAGTGGCATATGGTATAAACCATAGAACAGAAGTTACAAAAGAATTTATCTATAAGTATCAAGCTTATGGAATTGTTAAAATAGAACATCAGGAATAGAGTTATGAATAGTTATTGGACACAAACAACAACATATGGAGATATCCGAGTTATTTGGGAAATTACCGAGGCGTAGAAGAAAAAGAATGGAACTATACCTTATCAATGATGAGGTAAATTCATTCGATTATGCAATTGAAGCATTAACATCATTACTGCCTATGTGTAATTCTTTAAGAGCTCAGCAGATAGTACTTCTAACAGATGGCAGGGGAGAATGTCAGATATATTCAGGATTTGCTCCAGAGATATATATGTTATATGCAAACTTTCAGAAAGTAGGATTCAATGTAGAAATCCGTCAATACAAACCAAAACGTAAATAATATGAATGAGAAACAATATACTTATGATCAAGTAGCAATGGTACTCTTACTAATTAGTTTTGCTGGATTATGTTTAGCAACTATGTGGAGATATGAAAATGACATGGAACGGTTTCAAAAAGAAATAGAACATAAACAATATCAGATAGATAGTTTAACATTAGAAATTGACACCTTATTATGGAACATAGAAATATGGGACTTTAATATGTCACAGAATTCAACACATCTTTTATCTGCAATCATGTTAGTCGAAAGTAGTAATAATGATTCAGCATATAATCCTAGTGAAGATGCAGTAGGATGTTTACAGATCAGAAAAACTATGGTAGATGATGTGAATAGAATATTAAGAAGGCAAGGCGAACCTATAAGATTTGTATATGATGATAGATGGATAAGGTATAAGTCTATTCAGATGTTTGATATTTATTGTAACCATTATGGATTATCATCACCAGAAGAAATAGCTAGATGTTGGAATGGAGGTCCTCGAGGCATGAATAAAGATGCAACATCATATTATTGGAATAAGGTCCAAAATTATTTGGATAGTTAAAATAAATTTATTATATTAAGTATATGAAAACAAACGTTATAGCAAAATTAGAAATAGAAGGATTACATAATTGGCCAGATGCCGAAGCTGTATTTCCTGAAGTAGGATTCTTAGCAAGTATGCATAGACATAAATGGTTTATAACTGCTAAGAAAGAAGTACATCATGATGATAGAGATGTAGAGTTTATTATGTTCAAAAGAGATATTATAGAATATCTAGAACATGAATATTTTAACTTTGAATCTAGAACTCATGAATTCGGAGCCAAGTCATGTGAAATGTTGGCAAAGGAAATATTAGAAGAGTTCGGATGCAATTATGTCTCGGTATTCGAAGATAATGAAAATGGGGCAGAAGTAATAATTTAATAATAAAAAAGAAAGGAATGAAAAAAATTAGTACAAGTACAGGTTATTTAATAGTAGCAGCATTTTGGTTAGCAATTTGCTTGTTATGGTCAACGAATACACAAGCACAAATTACATTATGTGATTCCAACATGACATATACTACAGGTTCACAATACCAATTAGAAATAGCATTTCCGGTAACTGGAAATAGTTTGCCAATGATGGCTCCACTATATGCTATAACTTATGGTGATCAAACAACACTAGGTGAAGATAGTTGCTTTAATCAACCATGTAATCATATAGTATATAATTACAATCCAACTACTGGAATGCCTTATGATACAATAACAACTTGTTTGTCTTATACCTTAACAGATTCGTTAGGTTATGTCGACACAATGAGCTGTTGTTTCAATCAAGTATGGGACGGTCAGGCTTGGTTAAGAATGGCTAACATGGGAACACCGACTGCAATATTAGAATATGAATGTCAATTGGGATGTAGTTGTTGTAGGAGTAATATTGCATATGATATGTTAGGTAGAGAGGCTGTAAACCTAATACATGGAGTAATGTATATCAGAAACAATAAGAAGTTTATTGTAGTTAGATAGTATATTTATAAATGATCGTTAGTAGTTATATTAGCTGCATCAATGGACGTGGGTTCGACTCCCACCATCTCCACCAAGAAGGAAATAGGCCCGGTCGTCTAGTGGTTAGGACGCATGGTTTTCATCCATGTAACCGGAGTTCGATTCTCCGTCGGGCTACAAATGGGGATGAACAGGTATTTGACATGATGATAAGGATATAATGAAGATCAACGCAATAACAGGCGAACATGTTAACATGGCGATGGCTGCTTAATTAAGCACCCAGGACCGACGGTAGAAGAAGCATACCGTTTAAGCTTCGGAGGGTTTCAGGAATTCCTGATCGATGAGGAACTAATAAAAAAGGAAAAGGTTATGAGTAAAGACAAAGTGACACAAATTATGGATGAATGGTATACTGCAATGGGCAAGAATGGAATATCAGTTCAACCTAAAGCATCGACCATTCTAGGTACGATATTGGCAAAGTATATGACTCAAACAAGAGATATATGGGCCGAAGCTTTAACAATTAAAGGTGGAGATTTTGACCATTGGTATAGTTCATTATCGAATGATGAGAAACTTCAGTATGAAGAAGGACGAAAAACCGCATCTAGGAATAATGACCCTAGAGAATTATTAAAAGGATAGTATAATGCCATTCAAGCCAGGAGAGGGTAGACCACCAATGAACATATCAGAATCTGAGATTCGATATGCAATGGCCAATACCCAATCTTGTGCAGGAGCAGCAAGATTCCTTAAAGTTTCATATGAAGCATTTAGGAAATATTCTAAGTTGTATACAGATTCTGCAACCGGTAAAACGTTATTTGAATTACATAAGAACAAAGCCGGCAAAGGAATACCTAGAGCAACAAAGCCTAGGTTAAGAGGTCATTATGGTTTGTTAGATATATTAGAAGGCAAGTATCCTAATTATCCACATAGCAGATTAAAGATAAGACTACTTAAAAATGCTATACTAGAAGAAGAATGCGACTCATGCGGATATTGTGAGAGAAGAGTATCAGATTATTCAGTGCCATTACTATTAGATTGGATTGATGGCGATAGGACAAATCATATAAGAGATAACTTAAGGTTGTTATGTTACAATTGTTATTATCAAGAAGTAGGCAATCCATTAGGTGGTAGGATGAAAAATAGTTATTAAGAACTTGTAAGGATACTGTATCAAGTTTCATATTTATTCATATATGAAATGGCAAATCCTACTCCTCTTAATATGTATGTCGTGTACCAAAGAGGTTGATGACTTAGGATTCAGAGTTTACACTATACCAGAAGGCAAACATAGATCCGGCTCTTACTTTAATCATCCAAATAATTCTAGAATATCATTTGACTTTATATTAGATGAGTCTGCAGAGTATATATCCGAGGTACCAAGAAATCAAACCGACATTAACAAGATATATGGTTTTAGTGACTTTGGTAAATCTCATCTAAAGTATTCTATGAGATTAGGATGGCGATATATTCCTGATACAGATAATATAGAACTTTGTTGGTTGCGACACGAAGATGGTGTTCATAAAGGCGAGACGATTAGAAATATAGAACCAAATGAAATATATAGTGCTACAATAGACATAGAAACGTTTTGGTATGTTATAGTAATTAATAATGACACTACCAGAGTTATACGTAGACCTAAAGGTAATTGGGGACTAATTAGGAGATATTATCTATATCCATATTTTGGAGGCAATGAATTTGCTCCCCATGATATAACAATTCGAATTAAAGAATAACACAGCATCTTACATATTTATTGATATGGATGCGAAAAGGATGAAGGTAGAACAACTACTTTCAGAAAAGCGGAAAATTGATCTACAAATCAATGAACTCCAGCACAAATGCAAACACGAACAACAAGTTATAAAACAAGTAGCAGATGAAAGTAGTACAATGATAAGGTACGTTTGTGAAAGTTGTGGTCTTATTCTCGGCTGGCCATCTAAACAACAGATAGAAGATTTCCTAAAATAATTTAAACTTTTCTGGTAAAAGATTTGCCTATTACAGAAATATTTCTTATCTTTATATTATAATAAAAAGGTAGAAATTATGATTAATAGCGGCAGAGAATGGGATTGGATGGATAATATCAAGCCAGAAAAAAAGTTAAAAAAAGCTTCGAAAAGATTTGCCTATTTGAAATATTTTACTTATCTTTATATATAAGAAATAAAAATTAATAAATAACCAGAAAATCACCAAATTATGAAAGAAAGAATAATCTATTTAACCGTTGAAGAAAAAAATGGAAAGTACATCCTAACAGATGCAACCGGAAAAGTCCGTAATGATTTATATGTTAGAGATATTATGTGTTCACATTGTGTTGAGAATAACCAATGTTTAGAATATGATTTAGAAACAGGAAGATCAAGACGTAAGGATATGGCCTTGTTTAATGATATGAAACCAAAAGTAGAAGAAGTAGCAAAAGCAAAACAATTAGAATCTGATCCAGTATTAGATTTCATCCATAACAAGTCAGTAGACCTTCGTCCTAAGACATTGGTAATGCCTGATTTGAAATGGAAATATTTAGTTCGATCGGCAATGAGAGGCAAGAATATTATGATGACCGGAGCAGCAGGTTGTGGTAAGACAATGGCCGCTAAGAGATTAGTAGAAGCATTAGATAGGCCAGAATTTTATTTCAATTTAGGTGCCACTCAAGATCCTAGAGGGACATTGATTGGTAACACCCATTTTAAGAAAGAAGAAGGTACGATGTTTAGTGAATCATTATTTGTAAAGGCAATCCAAACCAAAGATGCCATTATATTATTAGATGAGATATCAAGAGCACATCCAGAAGCATGGAACATATTAATGACGGTGTTAGATTCCGGCCAAAGATATTTGAGATTAGATGAACATCAAGATGCACCGACCATTAAGGTAGCAGAAGGAGTTACATTTGTTGCCACTGCAAATATTGGTAATGAATATACCGCAACCAGAGCGATGGATAGAGCATTAGTAGATAGATTTATCATTGTTGAAATGGAGACATTAGATAAAGAACAAGAGTCAGGATTATTGAAAGATCTTCATCCAGGTGTGACTCAAGAGCAAGCTGATAATATTGCAGAGATAGCATCAATGACTAGAAAGGAAATAAAAGGTGAGGCTCCTAGAATAACAAATTCAATAAGTACAAGATTAAGTGTTGAGATGGCTGGGTTGTTAGAAGATGGATTTGATTTAGCAGAAGCGGCAGAGGTTTGTATTTATCCTTTCTTTGATGAAGATGGAGGAGTAGATAGTGAAAGAACCTTTATGAAGCAAGTAGTTCAAAAGTATTGTGGTAGTACAGAGAATGAAGATATCTTTAATGCAGAAGGCGTTGAAGAAGAAGAAGAATTAAATGTATAACTAATTTGGTGATTAGTATAGGTTGGGGGGAAGAACAAAGATCAGGTTAATTCTTGAGCCTCCCTTCCTTTTTAAAATGGTCGAGTAGCTCAGTTGGATAGAGCATCTGCCTTCTAAGCAGACGGTCAAAGGTTCGAATCCTTTCTCGATCACAAAAATAATAATATGAACAGAGACAGTTACATAAACAAAGGATTTGAGTTATATTGTATGATGATTAAATCAGATAAATATACACAAGGTATTGATATAATGTATCCTAGCAATCCAATGAAATCAGATAATCAGCCAGCCGTTTACATATTAGCAAATGATAAAGGCGAGTTGCTTAAAATAGGAGAGACCCAGAATTTAACTCAGAGATTTCATAAAGGTTATAGATGTATATCTAATACAACAAATAACCGTATAAGACAACATGTAAAGGATGTAGAAAACATTTGGGTATATGTATTACCATTACCAATTGAAACAAAAAAGGTATTAGGTTACAAATGTGAGACTTCATTTGCAAAAGGATTAGAGTATAATTTATTAACAGAATATAAGGATTCAATGGAGAAAGTGCCGCCATTAAATGTATTCATAAAGTAAACTTTTTTGAAAAAAACACCAAAAAGATTTGCCTATTACAGAAAAAGTCCTTATCTTTATATTATAAATAAAAAGAGATAGATATGAGAAAAACCAGTTATTCAGATTCCAATTCAAGTTTTTGGTTAGATAATGATTTCTTCCAAGATGATCAATATGATATATTAGGAGAAGAGCTTGCTAAGCCAAAAGGTAAAGATCCTATGAAGTTAGCAGGTTACCGTAGAGCAATAGGTAACTTTGTTAGAATTGTTACAGGAGAAGCCATTCCAGTTAAATTCAATACTAGTGGTGATAGTTATACCGATGGTAAGACAGTTGTAATATCAGCATCATTGAAAGATAAAGATTTTGATCCAGCCGTTGGATTAGCATTACATGAAGGATCGCATATTAAATTGACCGACTTCGAAACATTAAGAACCTTAGAAAATTGGTTATATGAGCATGATAGTTATATGGTATCATTAGCTGAGAAGCATGGTGCAAAGGCTTCTGAGTTAGATGGATATGACAAATGGTGGACGGCAGAATATGTAATGCCTAAATTAAGTAGCCTTATTAATATTATAGAGGATAGAAGAATTGATGCTTGGGTATATAAAAATGCTCCAGGTTACAAAGGTTATTACCAAGCATTATATGAAAAATACTTCAATGCAAAGATTATTGATAAAGGTCTTAAGAGTGATGAATATACAAATGCAGATTGGGATTCATTCTTATTCCGTATTTGCAATTTAACTAATCCAAATCGTAGATTAGATGTATTAGGTCTAGATAAGATATGGAAGTTAATTGATCTTAAGAATATTGCAAGACTAAAGAATACCAATGAAGTGAGAGATTTAGCATTTGAGGTATTTAAAATTATTGAAAATCAAATACCATCATTAGGGTTAGATAAAAAAGAAAATGACCAAGATGGTAAGCCATCAAATGGTGATAGTGAAAATGGTGAAGGAGATGGTCAAGGTAATGAACCTAATAGTCCAGAAGGAGATGCAAATGATGATGGATCTAAAGCAGAAGGAGATGATGCAAAGAAAGGTGATGGAGGATCTAAAGGTGGGTCAAGTGCACCAAAAGGCTTAGAAGAATTGAGTGATAGACAATTAGAGCAACTTAAGAAAGCAATCCAGAAGCAAGAAGAATTCCAAAACCAAGATATTAAAAAGACCGGTGTAAGTAGAAAGTTACAAAGGACAATTAGTTCAATGGAGGATAGTGGTACCGAGATTAAGAAAGTTGAATACCAGCAAGAGAATTGGTGGGAAGGTGGTTCTATTCCTAAGCATGAAGATGTAGCCGTTATTAAGAATTTTACCAAAGATTTGATTAACAATGTTGAGTGTGATATGTGGGCTAGGCCTGGTTATTGGAATGAGAGATATATTGAAAGCCATAGCCAATGGGTGAATGAAGGTTTACGAAGAGGTATTGCATTAGGTAAGAAGTTAAAGGTTAGGGCAGAACAGAAAGATACTAAGTTCAATAGATTGAGATCGGGTAAGATTGATAAGCGTAGAATATCAAGTGCAGGATTTGGTATAGAAAATATATTTGCAAAGGTAGAATCATTTGCATATAATCCAGGTATCATCCATATATCAATTGACAATAGTGGATCAATGAATGGAGAAAGATTCCAAAATGCATTTACAACCTCAGTAGCAATTGCAAAGGCATGTAGCATGATAGAGAATATGGATTGTGTTATTAGTTTTAGAGCAGGAGCAGATTTTAGTGGAAAGAATATGCCAGTGATATTAGTTGCATATGATAGTAGAAAGCATGGTATAAGTCAACTTAAAACTAATTTTCCTCATGTAATTGTATCAGGAGTGACGCCAGAAGGTTTATGTTTTGATGCAATAATGAAAGAAGTATTAGAAGCATCGAAAGGTAGAGATGCATATTTTGTTAATATGAGTGATGGGATGCCATATTATGGTAGTTACCATGGTGATAGTGCTCATAAACATACGAGAGCGCAAGTAAAGAAGATGACCAGAGAAGGCATCAAAGTAATTAGTTACTTCATTACAGGGTCAGGTGGTATTAGTGATAGTGAATCTAGAGCATTCAATGCAATGTATGGTAAAGAAGCTCAATATATCAATACCAAAAAGATCAATGAAGTAGCAAAGTCAATGAATAAGAAGTTTTTAGAAGTAGCATAAATTAAATTAATAACAAAAATAGTAAACAATTATGAATAACAATTATCGATTAACAGTCCATTTAGCAAATCAACCTAGAGTAGATACTAAGGCACCTATGCCAACAAGGGGTAAGAAAGGTCCTCAAAAGAGTGCAGTAGATTTGGCTAGAGAAGAGGCTGCCAAGCAAAGGACCGGAGTGAAACAGGGAGATGATGTTAAAGGTAGGTATAAAACTTATACAACATTATCCTTCTATTGTAAATCAAAAGAAGCATGTATGGCTAAGTTGAATGATGTTAAAACTAGATTCGATATTGCCATCGGCCAGAATCGTGATAAAGCATCATATGGAAAAGAATTATATAACATATCATTTGTAAACTAATATGAACATTACAGAAGAAGGAAATAGACGTAAACCTAGGAAGCAAAAGTATGATAGAAGGCGTGCTATGAAAGCAGAGTTGTTGAAGCGATCTAGTACTCATAAAGGCTATTGTAAGTATATGATAACTATTGGAGAGAAGGACGGTACAATCCATAAACAGCCAGTATACGGTAAGGATATGCAAGATGCATTATCAAGACTAATGAAAAAGGAACTAACAGTTAAGGTTGAAAGGAAATTAGAAACTAATGTTGGATTTATATTCCTTATATGGTTAGGAGTAATGGGGACACCTGCTTTCTTTGCTGATACATCTTCTCCATGGTTTTTGTTATATACATTTGGTTCAGTATTGTTATTAGCTACAGTTGCTGTAATATGGTATAGTCATGTTAACAAAGGTGATGAATAGTAATAATAATGATATACCAGAATATATGAAGTACATAATATTATGGGCAGTATTATTATTTATGATATTATTCACATCATGTAGTAAAGATGAATCATATGTCCTAGGACATGACTTTGAAATAGATGCTAGATTAGACATTGATAACAATGGATATTATCATTTGCAATTAGGACAAGATTGGCAAACATTGCATAGGATATCTGGACAAGTGTCTGAAGTAGCAAATGAATATGAGTTAACTAGAGTTGAATGGACAAGTAGTCATTATTGGCTCATAGGAGATACATTAGGTTATATTGTACATCAGAACTGGACCTTGAATGAT
>Ga0181421_1000663_pt1 | contig 10183 bp, 4 predicted proteins | sample 44SPOviralmetaG_FD_130146 | JGI IMG/M metagenome (GOLD analysis project Ga0181421, IMG submission 130146) | Marine viral communities from the oligotrophic San Pedro Time Series (SPOT) site, San Pedro Channel, CA, USA - 44 SPOT_SRF_2013-06-19 | ecosystem: Environmental > Aquatic > Marine > Strait...
CCGGGAAATGGAGGGCAATATTTTAATGACCCTAATAATAAAAAAATGTTTGAGGATGAGAACTCAAACACCTTATGGCATTCTTTTAATACTAAATATGAAGTATATAGAGATGGAAAGTTACATGAAATAAACGGAGGATGGAGACCTGATAAAGAAACTTTTTTGATTGCGACTGACGCTGGCGACATAATCGGAACAGAATCAAACGAATTGATTCAAACAGATTTAATAACGACTGGAGAAATAAAAACCAAGGGATCACAAAATGCGGGAGTTGTATCAAACGGATTCCCTTTGAAAGTTTTTGGAAAAAATAAAGAATTAGAAATTTTAGATTATAATGTTTCTGATTTAAATGAAGCTAACGATTTTATCGGAAATTATGACCATTTACCTATCCTGAAAATGGAAGAATGCATAGATTTATTCTTTGGATTAAGAATAGGAAATGTAAATGAACTTCAAGAATCTGTCGAATTACTTTTTTATACTGAAGATCTGGAAGATAAGACTATGTCTTGTTATGCTAGGTTTGAATTTTTGGCTAAATTTAAAATGGCCGAAGATTCAATTTTAGAAATTCCAGAAAATGCTCCACCTGTTATTGGTCCAGGCTGCCGTGTTTGTTTTAGCGGAGGTTTGCAAATAGAACCAAATGCAAGTGCCCCATTCGCAGTTATTCCTCCGTTTCAGACACATGCTGGAGCTTTGCATATTGCGGATATTATTGGGGGTGACAATTTTGACAGTGTTGAGAGTACCCTGGCCCAAATAACTCCAAATGCAACAAGAACAACATTTGATTCTATATTTGTTGACACCACTACACGTGTAAAATTTTGGAGCGGTACTGCCTCCAATCCGGGCAATATAGCTTTTGATTGCATCGGACCATTTATGCTGAGTAATAGTATATGGCGTCAGTCACAATATGCCCCGTATTTCCCTGACTGGGATAGAGCTGCCGGAGATTATAAAGATGAAGATGGTAATAGTATAGATAATTTTTGGAAAAAATACGGCATAAGAAATAAAGATCACTTCAATCGAATTAATTTATATTCTGAATCCAATATGCACAAATGGCCTTACGGAAGAGTCAAGATAGAATGTTTAAGAAATACTTTAGCTAGAGACGAAAATGGAATATTAATAAATATGCCCGATGATTATTGCTATAAATTAGAGGGAGGAGTATGGGTTCCAACTGAATGTAGAGATGAAAACGGAGACTTAAAAGACGGGAGTGAAGATGCCAGCGAAGTAACTCAAGATCCTGAAAATTTAGTAAGATACGGAATAACTAATCGATGAGCTTTATAGATCCAGATAAATATAATATAAAATTTTCGTCATTACCAAATATAGACGAAAGGGAATATGTATCAGAAGAAGAAAATGATATATTGACTCAATCTGAAGGCGGTCTTTTTATAAAAATTGAAACAGAGGAAAAAGAAGGTGATGGGATAGAATGCAAAAACTTATGCAGAGAAAGTGCTGTTGATTCAGGTAGTTTTACCATTTCAAATTCTTGCACAATGCCTTTAACTATCACTGGATTTAAAATGACTGATCCTGAAAGATTCTCTCTTTTTAAATTCCCAGATTATACTGGAGTTAAAGTTTATCACTCTGGAATAATAGAGCAGTTACCGTTTACCCTAGAGCCGGACCAAAAAAAACAAATACATACCTTTTTTCATCCACTTTACGATGAGTTAATGTCTGGAAACTCCAGCACAATATTGAACAGAACAGGTGATCAATTCGGATCCTATGTCAAAATTAAACCTGGGTTTCCTATACTAAATTGCGAAGATGGAGATAGCTGCAGACCTCAAATTATTTTGACAGGAGAATTTTTATGCGAAGAAAAAGGGTTACCTCAATGGATGGACAACAAAGAAAACTTTGAAGCTTCAGATATTGAATTAATTAAATTTCCTGATATAGTTAATGAATTTTTCTTATTAAAAAAAGATACACTGGAATACAGTAACCCCAATAGAAGGTATTCAATTAAAAACTGGTATTCAGGTTTAAGTGGGGCTATTGAAAGTTATGGGGGCTTATATGGAACTGAATGGATTTCACAGAATGGAGATTGGGGTATCACAGGCTCTTTGACATTGCTTTTTGATATTGTCACGGGAATTATGCATAGAAACGAACACGATACCAAGGAAACACTTTTCAATACAGAAGTAGATAAATTTTTTGAATACAGTGACATTATAAATTTTAGTTCATCTATTAAAAAAGAAGATATCATTGAGCTAGAATTTGAAGGTGATAGATATACTGGGTTTATGATCGACAATGAAGCTGGAGATAATATTGAAATAATGTCAAATCAAACAGTCTTTTTTAAAACAAGAAATTTAGTGGATATAGATATATTTCTTTGCGATAGAGGAGATTATGAAGTAGAACAAATTAAATCAGCAACATGAGAGACACAAAAGCATACGTAAAAGAAATATTTCAAATTGAACCCTCAACAATTGTATCTCTTTATAAAATAAATTTAAGAGATCGAGGGCAATACTTATTTCATGCCGGAGAAAATGGATATAAAAAAAGAATAATATTCAACGGAGAGAATTATGACTTTATGCCAATTAAGACGGAGGGATTTGAGATGCATGGTGACGGAAGATTACCAAGGCCAAAGATGACTTTTTCTAACCACCAAGGGAATGTTTCTTTGCGTTTAGGAATTTTTAAGGATTTTATTAACTACAAAGTCACCCGGATAAAAACTTTTGTAAAATATCTCGACAAAGAAAACTTTCCAAACAATATTAACCCTCACGCGGAATCAAGCCCCGATGTTTCTTTTACTGAAGATATATTCTTTGTTAATCAAAAGGTAGCAGAGACCGATCAAATTGTAGAGTTTGAATTGGTTTCATTGCTTGAGCTTCAAAACGCAAGCATTCCATCAAGAACAATGTATTCTAATTATTGCTCGTGGCAGTATAGAAGCGATATTGGGTGCGGTTACAGAGGTAAACCTGTATCTGATGATAAAAACAAGCGTTTTGTTCCTAGCGGATATTCAGGTCAAATGGTCGGAGAAGATTCTTATTTTCCAACAGAATACGGTGCGACAGAGTTTGGAAAAAAAAATGAAGAGGATGAGTACCCTGTGTGGTCAAGAACAGGAACTTATAATAAAGGAGATGTTGTCAGAATAGAACCATTTGACGATGATAAAGCTATTTACCCCGTCAGTATTTATGTTTGCACACAAGATAATGCCAGATCGCATCCTGCCTTAGATAGAGAGAAGTGGACTCTCGATGATTGCGATAAGACACTTTGTGGCTGTAGACTTAGATTTTCTGATCACGCTATTGAAGCTGGGGGTGGATTTAGAATGCAAGCGAATAATCTAGAAGAAGATGTTAGTTGGACGGAACTAAACAATGGATTACCTTACGGAGGTTTTCCTGGCATAGACCCTTATGAGTTTAAATAATTTTCATGATAAGATAATATCTCATGCCGAAAGCAAACCAGATCAAGAAGTTTGCGGGGTAGTTTTACTATGCCCCGATCTTTCTGTTGAAATAAAACAAGAAAATAATATTAATCCTGACCCAGTAAATTCTTTTACTATATCGCCGCAAAAATTAATAACTTATCAAGTTAAATATAATCTATTGGGAATCTATCATACTCATCCATTTTCAGACGAAAATCCATCAGAGCAAGATATTATTAATTCTGAAGAATCTGGTATACCTTATTTAATATATAGTTTAATTACAAAGAAGTTTTTTCTTTATTACCCCGAATCTTTTGAGCCTGATAGTTTAATAGGCAGGCCATACATCAAAGGCTTCCATGAATGCACTTGCTTGTTAAAAGATTATTTTATTAAAAATTTAAATATCAATATAACGCAATGGAATAAAAACTATTGGTTAACAGAATCAGATCAAGAAGCTAATAAGCTACTTATTGATATATTAAATAGAAATACCGATAGAGTAGAAATACAGAATATTAAAAAGCATGATATACTGGTGTTTCAAATAAAGAAAAACGGAAGAAAGCATGTGGGCATTTACCTTGGTGATGATTATTTTATTCATCAATGCGGGCACAGTATCTCCAGGAAAGATATGCTCGATAGTCGATGGCAATCAAAAATAAAAGGAGCATACAGGCACCGATCTTTAGTGTAAGAATATAATGGCAAAAGGATGAAAAAGGTATATCTACACGGAGCCTTAGGTAAAAGGTTTGGAAAGACATGGGATCTCAATGTAAGTTCCCCGGGCGAAGCTATCGCCGCAATCTTTGCAAATAATCCAGAAGTAGAAAAATATTTAAATAAAAAACAGCAAGAGGGTGTTGTTTATGGAATAAAAAAATCCGGAGAACAAGGCTTTACAGAAAACAAAGAGTTTTTACTGTCTACAGAAAAAGATTTACACGTTTTTCCAATAGCTCAAGGTAGTGGCGGATTCGCTGTTAGCTTGATTATAACTGCAATAACTACTGCAGCCAGCATGTATATATCCAAGAAAATGGCTGAAGCCATGGAAAGAGATGATGAGACCCTAAAGGTCCAGACCAAATCATACATGTATAATGGAAAAGAGAATAGGTTCACGCAAGGTCAAAATGTACCTCTAGGGTATGGAAAACTCAACATCGGAACGAATGTTGTTTCTGCATGCACAGTTAACTATGATTACAATTCAGAAACGGGGAAAATATTTAACTTTAGCAAGGGACTGTATAGCTTAATACCTCATTATCATAAGCATTATCGAGTTGATCTGGGCCCATTATATTCCTGTTTTGCCTTGAATGTTTTTGATGGAAGTAGTAAGTATGCTTTTCTAGATCCCGCATTTCAAGAAATAGTAAAAAAAATATCTGATGGAGAATTTGGAGCCACTGATGGTTTGTATGGAGGGTTTGAATCTCTACAAAATCAGCAAGCAAGATTTGTTACTATGCCTGAAAAGAAAGGAGATGCTATTGGCGGGTATTACTATTATACTTTTAATTATGCTAAAGGTGTTAATAAAAATTTCCTTGGAAACTTTGGGCCAAACGGTAATTGGTACCCAAATCCATTAAGTGATATAGAGGGAATGAGGTATGCGGTAACAGAAGCAAATGCCATCAAGAGCTCTTATGTTTGCCTTCAAAGCATTCCCCTTAAAGAAAATGATAATCAAGCTAAAATATTTTACCCAATAATGTTTAGTGAAGATCCCCTTGAATACCTTCATGGAGATCAAAGTACAGACAACCCAAGAAATGCATACCCGATACAAGTTGGAGAAAGATGGAGAGGTGCTTCAAAAGCCAACGGAGTAGGATGGTTTAAGCTAGAATCTACATCAGTTTACAAATCAATCGACCTAGTATCTGAAGGTCCTGTAGATGGTTTTTCAAATAAAAATGGAGAACTAGCTGTATTTGATAGAGAGTATAAAGCTAACGAAGGAAACCCTGAGGATTTAAGGAATGCAAAAAATGATTATTTACAAGGTGTTTTTCTTGATGGTACGCCGGTTAAAGAAATATCTTTTGAATCAGAATTAGAAGGAGGAGTAGATTCATATAATATAAACGAATTTGATATAGATTTAGGGGTCAATAGCGAAGGTCATATAGGTACGGAAGATCAATCCCTACTAGAACCTCAATATTTATTTACATCATACACGAAGGATGTAAACGGAGATTTATATGGACCAAGAACTATAGACTCAAAAACCCTTAAAAATTCAGTACCTTCTACTCCATTTAGTGCATCCTCTACCTACGAAGAGGGAGACTATGTAGAACACGATGGACAAATTTATCGTGTGCAGAACAGCTACAACGAAGCTTTTATTGAAAGCGGCGATTATACATACGATGCTGAAAACATGGAGAACAACTCCATTATTTATGTTGGTGAGCCAGAAAGTGCAACTTTTTACAAAGCAGATCAAGGACTAAATGAATATAAACAATTTAGCGGAGAATATGTAACTGACACCGCACAGTACCAGGAAGGAGATAAGGTAAGGTGTAAAAAATTTGACTATACGATGGGTTACTACAAAATGGGAGTTAACTCTGATAAATTTTTGGGGACTCATAGTAAACAAAAAAATTACGACGGAAAGCAAGGTTATTTATTGCTAAAAGAAAATACTAGGGGCGGACCAAATTCAAACTCAGATTTATATATTATCACAGGAAATGATGCGGGAGAAGGAAAAAGTCTAGCGGAATTCGCAAGCGGTTTGTCATATTACGAAGACGAATTTTCAAATTATGCAAATGACCCAATGATTATTTTGCTAAATCCTGACAAGATTCCAGGAGTAGAAGATGGACAAGTTAAGGTAACTGAAACAACATTCGTTGATGTTCCTGAAGGTGGTGAAATACCCGAGGGGGGAGCCGTTAATGAAACTATTATAACTTTTGATTTCCCGCAAAATGTCGTAGAATCTCAAATCGATATAACACCTGGTGGTACTGCAGACCTAGCAGAAGATTTATGGAATCAGATAACTATTAATACTCCAGACGATATTACAGATGAAGCGGGTGAGAAGGTTGAATTATTTAAAAATGTTGATGAGTCTGATTTTGACGACATAAAGCTTAGAAGATTCAATGAGGAAAATTATTTATCGCATACAATAATTAACCCTTTAGTAGAAGAAGCATATATAACTTTACAAGTTAATGAATTAGCGTATGTCTATCAAGGAGATGAAGTTGAGGTTGAGTATCAGCTTGGAAAACTCTGGACATTTTTGCTTGCAGCATTGAGTGTGTATCAAATTTTTAAAGGAGTACAAGAAGGAGTAACCCTTGGTGGTGCTGCGGCAACTCAAGGCACAATTGCCAGTGGTGCTGCTGTCGCATGTGCGGCACCTTTCCCTAATGCAGGAGCTTGTGCGGTATCGGGTGCTGTAGCATCAACAGAACCTATTAAAGCTGCAGCTTTTATCGCAGGCGGTATCGCATCTGGGGTTCTGGTTGGTGTGCTTGGATTAATACTATCTTTTGTATTGGGTAGTCATAGGTTTAAAATAGGAACAAAAGTAGAAAACTCAGGAGAACTTTGGCCTAACAAAGCAAGATTTAGAATAAAATATGGAAACGAAGGTGAAGTTCTGTATTCTACTGATGTTTATATGTACGGAATTGCTACTTCTCCCTACAGGAAAGATGTAAAAATATATTTGCCACCCAATCCTGACCAAAAAGATAGGACTATAAAAGTTTATAAACTTAACAGGGAAAGGAATTTTGTAAAAGAAGGTGAACAAGCAGCTAGATATAAAGAAAAAATGTCGCTTGCATCAGTAACGGAAATAACACCTGTTCAATTAAATTATCCAAATTCAGTAATTGTAGGAACCAGAATTAACGCAAAAGATTCGCCTAATATGCCACAGCGAACATATAACATGCGTTTAAAGAAGGTACAAGTTCCCACTAACTATGACCCAGAAACTCGAAAGTATGAAGGCAATTGGAGTGGTGATTTTAGTCCAGATCTAAAGTGGACTGATAACCCAGCATGGTGTCTTTACGACTTAATATCTAATAAAAGATTCGGCGTAGGTAAATTTGGCATAAAAGAAGAGAATATAGATAGATGGACATTGTATAAAATTGCAAAATATTGTGATGAATATGTGCCAAGCGGTTATTCTCCAAAGTATAAAAAAAGAAAACTAACCAGAGACGGATCCTCAGGTGATAAACCTCAATTCAAAATAGAAGGAATAGATTCCAACGAATCCTTTAATTCCGAATTTAATTATTCAGGCAAACAGTTAGCGATCTTTTATAATGATTTAACATATGATTCTATAAGAATACATAGTGTTAATAAAGTTAATCGCACTATTGTGCTTGAATATGAGCCAGAAACTCAAGAATTTGAGTGTGCAGTTCAAATAGATTATCCACTAGTCGAGCCAAGGTATACCTTAAATGCATATATAATGAATCAAGAAAATGCATTTAAATTAATTAACGAATTTGCCGCCATCTTTAGATCGTTTGCATATTGGTCTGGAGGTGCAATCAACTTTTTCCAAGACGAAAAGAAAGAGTCAGTTATGTTATTCTCTAATAATAATATTTCTGAAGAAGGTTTTAGTTATTCTAGTACGCCAAAAACATCTAGAACTAATTCATGCAATATTAAGTATGTTGACAGATATAATATGTATCGCCCGAAAATAGAAAGAGCTGAAGATAGAGAAGCTGTCAAAGAGAATAATATGATCGAGCAGAGTATTGATGGGTTCGGAATAACATCGCAAGCTCAAGCAAAGCGGGCAGCTGAATTTGTAGTCAAGAGTGCCAATCTAGAAACAGAAATTCTATCATTCAAAACCAGCATGCTTGGATCTTATCTAAAGCCAGGAGATGTGATTGATGTATTAGATAATAAAAGAACAGTAGGTAGGTTTGCCGGAAAAGCTTTAGATATCAAGGTAGATGAACAAGGAAGAAATGCAGAAGTACTGGCTGACTACCCTATCCATTCTTTCATTGATCCATACGACAAAGAAACATGGAAAAATGTAACACTTTATGCCCCATCAGGAAATGAAACTATAGCATCTTTAGATTCTGATACAGATGTAACTGACGAAAAGATTGATAGCATGCGAGCTACGCAAGTGGGCGATTATTTAGTTTACGATATAGCTGAAGACGACAGAACGATGAAGTTATATAATAACATTTATGAGTTTGTCGAAGGTGACTTTACTTGGCTAGAAGCATTAAGAGATGCAAAAACAAGAAGTGGACAAATGGCTGTGATAGAAGATGATGTCGCCCAAGACCTTATGTCCATCGTTTTGCCTAAAGATAAAACAGCGTGGCTGGGTGGATACAATAGAGAAAAACCAGATCCAGAAGCTTTATTGTGGGTAGGTTCGTCTTCTTGTGGTGATAATTTCATAGAATACGAAAATGGATGGGCCGAAGATTTCCCTAAATTTACTGATCCTCTTTTAACCGACAGAGAAGACGAAGACGAAAATATCGTAACAGATTTACCAAAAAATCCTTGGAATGTTTCTGCAGATAATCCGAGTAAATTAGGTAACTTTATTTTTGCAAGCGGATCTGAAGATCTTAAGAAGCACGGAAAATGGATGCATATGTCTGGCCATTTAAAAAGCAATTACATATTGCAAAAAACTTTTGTTGAAGACGACTACTTAAAGAAACTAAAAGATTCAGACGGAACAACTTTTATGATGGAAGATTCTGTAAACTTTGCAGAAAAGAAACAATACAAAGTTATAAACATTACAGAAGATTCTGATGGATTATTTAGTATTCAAGCTCTACAATATAATGTAGATAAGTTTGATAACATTGAAAAAGATTTATCTATTAGGCCGCCTCATCACCCTGTTATTTTTAACGAGGGTGGGTCGTACAACGAATAGCCTAATTAATTAAAGCAAGCATTATTCTGGTTTCTTTTGCAGTAAGGTCTTCCCAGTTTGACGCTGATTTAATGTTTTGACTTTGATATATTCCTTCTATTTGAGAATGCCACCATGTTTGAATGTGGTTTTTCTTAAACTCAGAAAAAGAATCACAATTTAAAACTTCTTTAGCCTTATTCTGCAATAAGCTGGTGGGGCTTAATGGGTTTCCTTTCTTAGCGGGCTTTGCCACCGGCTGACTACCGTCTGACTTATCAATCTCGTCGTCTCCGACGATATGGACGTGCAGAAAATTTCTTACGCATCTAACAAATGCACGATTACATGCTATAGTTTCTAGGAATTTAGTTGCAAAGCTGCTAGTATTATTCAAAGTCGCGTTAGCCATATCTTGAAAAACTACAGGTTCGCCAAATGTTTCATAGTTTGGTAGAAATTTTATTTTACAAATTACAGCCACATGATCTTCTTCACATTTGACAACTTCATAAGTTATGTCAGAGAAACCTCTTAATTTAGCAAGCTCTTTTATGCCGCCAAGCTTTATAAGTAATTGGTGGTCTGCTAGCCCTTCTATTGATCGAGGTGTATCTTTACCTCTCATTTGAAACCAACTTTTATTGGGGAATAAATGCTCTTCTTTTACTAAGCCTCTCCAATTAACAGATCCATCTTCATTAAAAGGGTACTCTACATTTTTTAGTAATCCATTC
>Ga0181421_1000664_pt1 | contig 10178 bp, 8 predicted proteins | sample 44SPOviralmetaG_FD_130146 | JGI IMG/M metagenome (GOLD analysis project Ga0181421, IMG submission 130146) | Marine viral communities from the oligotrophic San Pedro Time Series (SPOT) site, San Pedro Channel, CA, USA - 44 SPOT_SRF_2013-06-19 | ecosystem: Environmental > Aquatic > Marine > Strait...
ACTAAAAATTTTTGTTAGTATACTATAAATGCGTGCGGGACTTGTAATTTCATTATTGGTTATATTTTTGGTGTCATCTGGGTTGGCGGCTGTGATGATGTCACAACAGAAGGAGAAGGAGATGGTCGGTCCATCGGTTGTCGAGGCGGAAGTGGAACCAGAAATGGAACCAGAAATGGAACCAGAAGTGGAACCAGAGGCGGAAACAACTTCTCCAACGACTGAAAACTACACCTATATAAAAATGTAGGTATACAATAAATGCTTCCCATATTTATGATACCCGGGGTTTCTGATCTCCTTCCATCTATCCCAGGTATGGATTTACTACCAACTACTTCAGAGATGTATAATGTGAAGACACCCCTACGTCTTTCGACAATTGGTTCCTTTGTTTGTTGTATGTTTATGTTTGTCAATGTGATTCAAAAGTTGGGTCCTCTCCCCAAGGGTCCACCACCAATGATGGCGATGCTCCTAGGTGCATGTGTCTGTTCTGTATTTTCGACAGGACGTATAGGTTTTGATATTAAGAGGCGTCTTGCCCCTAAAAAGGAATAAAGAAGTCGCTACTGTGAATAGTAAATGGTTGCCAAGGGAAACGCTGAAATTTCAACCCGTATGACATATGAAGAACGTGAAGCCATGTACATGAAGGGTAAACAGGAAGCGATGAACAAGGCTCTCGAGGGTGAGAGGGTTCGCTACACGAGCGCCGGGGATTCTGAAAAGTTTGTTACATTCCTGGAAGGTCGTTTAGAGATTTGGGACGAGGTGAAGGATAAAACCTTCCATGGTACAAGGATGTACGAGAAGACTAAAGAAATCCTCGAGTCAAAAAGGTTTGGGGTTGAATAAAAAATAAAGAAAAATCGGTGTGTGTACACTCGCGTAAAATTGATACTTTGATATTACCAATTTTACGAGACAGTTTTGCTTTTCGCTTAGACATTATCTAAAATTTAGAGGTGATAATCTGACTTAGGTTTAATTTCCAAATGCTACACCCGCCATACCATTCTTGATACGGAGGACATTGTAGTTCACCGCGTAAATGCGGTGAAGCGCGTTACCACCCGTGGGTCCAACGAGTGCGAGTTTGGCATTATCGATGCGGGAGAAGTTGAGGGTACCAGTGGGCTGCATCTTACTCAAGTTGAGGCAGAATGGCCATGTGAAGGTGGGAAGATCCTCGAGAATGTCGTCTGGGAGATCCGTGCTGTGCATTTCTGGAACGACTGTGTGGTGATAGACATTGGAGGTATCCTCGAAGAGGGGAACACCATTGATGTAGAGAGACGACTTTTGGAAAGTGAATTCGGAATCCCAGTCATTACCCGTAGCCTTACCGGAAACGAGGTGGACAGATTTCACTGGGTGGTTGAAATATGTGAGATCAATCTCTGTATCGGTATTGGAGGCAAGTTGGTGTTGAGTTTGGGTGATGAGAAGTTCGTGTTCATTATCTGTGAAATATTTACGTTCGTCTGTGTCCAGGTAGATGTAGTTACCCCAAACCTTGGGAGTGCCGACTGGGGTGTATCCGTCACGGCACTTGATGCGGATCTCCACGTCGTGGTATTGGAGGGCCACCAAAGGGAGAACCTTGGTCCAATCCTCGCCGAAGAAGAAGGGAATCATGAAGTGGTCACCACTGTGGTTGGACTTTCTGTTGTTGGTTGTAACGGCACACGAAGCCTTAGCCGTGTTGTCGCGGAGAAGTGGGTTGTGGACACCCTGAATAAACAGAGAATCCAGTTGCGACACCTTTTGGCCGCCGATCCAGAGACCAAACTCAGTTGGGCTGGAGGCACCCGCGGAAAAGAGACCATCGGGGTTGGTCTGAACATTTGAAATACGAGTGTCCTCGATCCATATATAGCTCATGAGGTCACCCTTAGAGCGGATGGGGATGACAACCTCATTGTTTTCACCGAATGTACCAATGTAATCTAAGCGTTCGGGCTTCATTGCGAAATTTGTGTATCGCTTGTAGTTCTGACGAAAGAAACTGACTTGGGGGTCACCTGTGATGTACACATCCTGGGCCCCCACCGAAACGAGCTCAATCAAAGCTGCTGACATTTATTAATAAATGATATTAAAAATTGGGGTCGATGTAAACACATGGTGGTATTCCAGGCACTAACCTGGGAAGCGAGGGATTCTGACAAAGAACATTTGGTAAGTATTTTTGGTAAAACCGAGGATGGTAAATCTGTATGTGTAACTACATCATTTACTCCATACTTTTTCATCAAACTTGACTTGACAACCTCAAAGCAGAAGATTCAAGAGATTTATAGTACGATCGATCGGAAGTGTCCTGAATGTGTACTCTGTTATTCTATGATGAAGTCGAAGGATGTTTGGGGATTCCAAAACAATGAGGAGTTTATGTTTATGAAGGTGGACTTTGTAAATCTTCAAATGAGACGTCGGGTGGATTCGTTTCTAAAGCGACCGCTCGAGCTCTCGTCTGGATTTTTTAAAGCTAAAGTCTTCGAGTCTAACTTGGATCCCGTCCTCCGGTTGATGCATAGAACTGGAATTCAATCTACTGGGTGGTTAGAGACTGGTGATAATTGTATTCGTTCTCATTTAGCCCGTGTTAATATTGATTTGTTCTGTAATGATTGGACTACACTTAAACCAGTGGCGAGGGATGACATCGCACCATTTGTCGTGGCGTCATTTGATATCGAGTGTAATAGTTCTACTGGTAAGTTCCCGGATGCCGATGTTACAGATGATGCGTGTTTTCAAATTGCAGTATCACTGTGTACGTTTGGTAGCGATGAACCCTACGAACGGGTGTGCTTATGTTACAAAAAAACTGATGGTCCTGATACTATTAGTTTTGATACAGAAAAGGAGATGCTTGAAGCATTCCAAAAATATATCCACGAAAAGGACATTGACATTTTCACGGGTTGGAATATATTTGGATTTGATCTTGAGTTTATTTACAAGAGGGCCTTTGTGGTTGGGTGTGACTCGGAGTTTTTCAAAATGGGAAAACTGAAGTCCCAGGAATGTGAACTTTTGATCAAGAAATTGAGTTCGAGTGCACTTGGTGACAATCTCTTGAAACTTCTCCCAATGTCTGGGCGTTTTATATTCGATATGTTCCACGAGGTCAAGAAGGGTTACAAGTTGGATTCCTACAGTCTCAATAATGTTTCAAAATTGTACATCGGGGACCAAAAGATTGACATGCCCCCAAAGGAGATGTTTGCTCGTTACCGGGAAGGTGACCCCGTAAAATTGGGTGAAGTTGCCGAGTATTGTATCAAAGATACCCTGCTGCCCCACAAGTTGATGAAGAAGATGTGTATTCTCCTAAACCTTCTGGAGATGGCCAAAGCTACCTGGGTTCCAATGTGTTTCCTGGTTGAGAGGGGTCAACAGATTAAGGTGTTTAGTCAACTGACGAAAAAGGCACGGGAGCTTGGTTTCATGGTCCCAACCATCCGCTATGGTACTGTAACATCTGATCCTTACGAGGGTGCTACAGTCCTCGAGGCACAAAAAGGTGCATATTATACACCTATCACAGCCCTAGACTTTGAAGCTCTGTACCCATCTATCATGATGGCACACAATCTGTGTTATTCATCTTGGGTTATGAATGAAAAGGAGTATGGGAACATTCCTGGGGTTACCTATGAAACATTCAATGTCGGTGAAAAGACCTATAAATTTGCTCAAGGTGTACCAAGTCTTTTACCGAGTATTCTTTTAGAACTCAAACAGTTCCGTAAAAAGGCCAAGAAGGATATGGCTACCGCGACGGGTTACATGAAGGAAGTATACAATGGTAAACAATTGGCCTATAAGGTTTCGATGAACTCTGTGTACGGTTTCACAGGGGCTGGGAAGGGTATTCTTCCATGTGTACCGATTGCATCTACGACGACGTTTAAGGGTCGAATGATGATTGAAGAGACGAAAACCTACGTCGAGAAGAATTTTCCCGGTGCAAAGGTGAGGTATGGGGACACGGATTCGGTCATGGTGGAGTTCGATGTTGGTGACCGGAAGGGTGTGGAGGCTGTTGAATATAGTTGGGAGGTTGGGGAGCGCGCTGCAGAGGAGTGTAGTGCCCTCTTCAAAAAGCCGAACAACTTGGAGCTTGAGAAGGTGTACTGGCCTTATTTTTTGTATTCTAAAAAGCAATACGCCGCCAAGTTGTGGACCAAGGGGAAGGATGACCAGATGCATATGGACTATATTGACATCAAGGGTCTCCAGGTTGTCCGCCGCGACAACACACCCCATGTCCGCGAGGTGTGCAAGGAGTTGTTGGACGTAGTCCTCACATCGAGCGACCCCGGTCCACCAACGGAGTTGGCTCGAGAAAGGGCCATAGAACTTCTATCTGGTGATGTTCCAAATGAAAAACTTATACTCAGCCAAGGTCTTTCGGATTCCTATAAAGTCAATGGAAAATCGGTCTCCATAAACAGTGATGAAAGTGTGGGGATTAATCAGGCTCATGTCCAAGTGGTTGTAAAAATGCGAGAACGTAAACCTGGTTCAGAGCCCCAATCGGGTGACCGCGTTCCCTACCTTCTCACTAATACAGGTGATCGGAAGGCCAAGGCATTTGAAAAGTCCGAGGATCCCAAGTTTGTGGAGGAGAATAACGTACCAGTAGATTATCATTACTATTTCGAAAATAAATTTTTGAATCCAGTGTGCGATCTTCTAGACCCCTTGTTCGAAAATACTAAACAGGAAATTTTCGGTGAAATCATTGACCAACACAAACCCCCGAAGAAAAAGAGGGAACCTGCATTGAGTACAATGAAGAAGGACCAACTCATTGAGGAGTGTAAAAGATTGGGTCTCGATGAGACTGGTAAACTTGTGGACTTGAGGGGGCGATTGAAGGAGGCTAGGTTAAAGAGGGAGGAAAGTCTTGAAGACATATTTAAAAACTACACGCAATCTAATATATAGGATGAATATACAAGATAGATTAATTGAACTTATTGATGAAGATTTGAATCAAAGATTGAATTTGATAATGAATGATTACGTCACAATAATTTCTAAAAAACATGGCATTCCCATGGAATTACTTTTGAGAGACGTACCCACAACAAGTTCTATATCTCTTTGCAGGGGTATAAAGTCCAATGGGCAGAGGTGTACGAGAAAGGGGGCCAATAATGGATATTGTGGACATCATGCACACCAAGGAGAACGAATTAAACAACGATTGTTACCAAGTTCAAACATACATACACATGGACCTGAGAAAATGTTCGTCAAAGGGTGTCCAGGGTGTCAATCCCCAAACGAACTTATAGATTTGAATTCTATATTAAATAATGAGCAAATCTGATATTCTACTATCATCTATAAACACATTTTACACCGACGAAAAGAATAAAACTAAACTTTTAAACATTCTCGATAAGACGAGTGGTATATCACTCAGAAATTTGGAGTGGTTTATCACAAACTATTCGAAAAAAAATAACACCTCCTACACAACCAAGGATGGGAAGTTCTTCACCGTCCATTGCGCATATAAATCCAGTCTAGATGGATACAGTAAAAAATTATTCGATCCATTTTGCAGATCCCAAAAGTTTGGGTACACCGTTCCAGGGACATCTCATGAAATTCAAACAACTTTGGCACAGTTAAATTTCATCAAATGGTGTATCAAGAACAACATCATTGACTACATCAGTGACAATCGTCAAGCGTTAGACATAAAACCCTTCTCAAAGGTGAATGTCTGATATCCAGTATAATACATATGTAGAGAGTAGGTTTTTGTAGCTATATTCACTAGAGAACCTGGTGATGTATTTAGTGTGACCTCTATATTTGTTTTATCTGATTGTATTTGACTAAAATCCAAGTTTCCCGATGGCTCCACATTAATCGGATTCATCGAAAAACTGTATGTATAAATATTTCTGAAAGGTCTTGCTAATCTATTTCTACTTGGTATCAGGTACTTGTAGTAATTATGTGTAGTGTCTGTAATGTTTGGCAATTTGTTACCATTGATGAAAAAACTTGCTCTGTCCATGATGGGATAAAAGAATGTTCCAATTTCATCAAAGTTTACATTTGAGGAAAAATTAAAACGATTCTGACTGTAGTAGGTTTCCGCGTCTTCAGGGTTACCCACTGAAATATTTTCATCTTCAAACTCGGTGTTTCTCAAAAACCAGTGAATACATTTTACAGGAATATTTGGAACTAGATTATTCTTGATGATGTTTGTGTTGAGCTCACTCACCGCCGTGGGGTGCTTCACCACAAGATCAGTCACCAGTATTTGCTTTTCACTTGATAAATACTTTCTTTCTTCCGCACTCACCGTAATTTCTTCGGTTACCAAATTGAACGAACTTAATTCCAATGTGTCTGTTGTTTCTGTGAAGAATGTTTGTTCATGGAATTCTAATACGAACTCGATCTTTTGACGGTATACGGCACACACGGGGAAGTATGGGCGATTTGGTTTATTTGAGGAATATTCATCACTGGCATATTTCCTCGAAAAGAAAAAGTGAAGGGGTACAACTAAATCCGACTTGGAACGAGCGATTGTGGCATTTTGTGTAGAATCATCATATCCTAAACCTCTGTTTACAAGAAATCTATTGGCTACCTTTTCAGACATCTCTAAGTACAACTCATCATATATGATTCCCCAATCATCGTGAATCTTTTCAACCTCGATGTCATCCACAAACATTGTGACACTTTTGAGTAAATGTCTACCCAATTGGTCCGCGTAGTTTCCATCTGTGATACCGGGCATGGTCACACTCAACCACATGTTACTCAAGAGGTCTCCCATATTGGTTGGATTAAACTGAACTTTAATAGTTTGTCCGAATGGCCAGTTACTGATTTGTCCAGAGTTCAAGACGTTCCGAACTCTGTGATACTTCCGAAACTCTGAATGTTGTGTTGGTTTTGTATAATTAAAGAAGGAGTCTTCTGGGTCTTTGGAAAGTAGGTATGTATCCTGCTTTCCAATAGCTTTTAGGGAAATCTTAGCGGCTTCACCCATGCTTACTATTGTTTATATATTTTTAATATCCATTTTCCACATTGTGAGGTGACTCGTTTTCATTATACGTTCCAACTCTTCATCTGCCTCTTTCACCTCTTTTAGGAGGGACATTACAGATTCCTCGGTGTACTGCACCGTCTTGATGTTGAGGAGATAGTCGTAATTTCCCTCAATTTTCGGGAAAGTCTGGGACATCTCAGCCTCCAAGTCCTTCTTCTTTTTTTTGAAGACCACCAGGTCCCCCTCTATGACCATGGAGACAAACTTGGCGCGGTGACCACACATCACAGCCCTCTTTTGTAACACATCTACAAGGTGTGCCTTTCGCTTCTTGTAGTGTTCCAATCGGAGTTCCACAAAGTCCCGGAGAATCTCTTCAGCATTCGCATACTTGTGGATGCCCCGAGTTGGGTGGAAGAGGTGCATGTTCGATGTGTGGAATGTCTTCTTCATCTTGAGGTCCTTGACCAAGTCCTTCCCGGTGTAGCCAAAAATCTCAAAATCCACATCCTCCGTGGTACTGTTGTTCGTGTAGCTGTTGATCATCTTCTTTTCCACGAGTGTGTCCAGGTACTCCTTATAGTCCTGGGTCCACCTCCCAGGTGGGAGCTCTGTGACTTTGAGTCTGGAACCAGTGTCCCTGTAGATACCCTCTGTGATCCATAGACCGGTGTCATCCTTGTAGACCCGTCCCTTGAAACCCCTAAACCATGGTTTCATTTCGATTAGGTCTTCACCCTCCAAAGTTCTCTTGATGTTCTCCTTGATATCTTCGGGATTGAAGGGAGGTACGTAACAACTGAAACCTGTACCGATGCCCTCTGTACCATTCACCAGAACCATGGGTAAGGTGGGCATGTAAAAGTCTGGTTCGATGGGGCGTCCATCGTCGTCGAGGTAGTTGAGAATTGCATCGTCTTTAGGATCGAAGAGCTTTCGGGCCTCCTTGGTCAACTTGGTGAAGATATATCTCGTTTGAGATGCATCCTTCCCACCCATCAGTCTAGTTCCAAACTGACCACATGGTTCAAGGAGGTTGATGTTATTGGACCCTGTGTAATCATTCGCCAACTTGACGATTGTATCTGCGAGGGAGACTTCACCGTGGTGGTAAGCACTCTTTTCAGCCACATAGGCTGCCAATTGTGCCACCTTCATCTCATCCTTGAGGTTCTTCTGAAAACAGGAATACATAACCTTCCGCTGTGAGGGTTTGAGACCATCAGCTACGTGGGCGATTGATCGCTTCAGGTCTGCGAGACTGAAGTTCACTAGATCCTTGTGAACAAAGTCTGTGATGTCAAGTTGCTTCACATTCCCATAGGGAACCTCAAGTTCCGAAGCCTCTTTGGCTGTACTGTCAAGGAGCCAGGTCTTCCGTGAATCGGCCATCTTCTTGTCAAATGCGAGAACGATCGACGTGTCAGTCATCACATCCATATCAAACTTGACTGTGAGATCCTGAATCTTCTTGAAGTAGTCCCTCGCTTCCGCGGATGTTGAGGTACCCAAACCCTTGTAGTACTTGATTTTCCACCCAGCCTTTCCAGATCCATACCAGGTTCGGAAAGCCGAGTCAGTATAAAAGGACATAGACTCCGAACCCTTCGTAGCCTTGATGATTGGGGTCACCATAGAGACGACAAATCCCAACTTGAGGAGACTCGGCCAGAAGTAGTGGATCATGTTTAGGATGAGACCCTTGATGTGGGACCCGTCATTATCTGCATCCGTCATGATCATGAGCCTCCCGTAGCGGAGTTCGGAGACATCTTTGTAGTCCTTACCCTGTTGGAGACCCAAAATCTTCTTGAGATCGTTGAACTCCTGGTTCGATGAGAGTTGAGCCACTGAGACATCCCTCACATTCTTACACTTCCCACGGAGGGGGAAGACACCGTAGTGATCCCTCCCAACCACCGAGAGACCTGCGACCGCCAAGGTCTTCGCTGAATCACCCTCTGTCACGATGAGTGTACACTTCCCAGACTGCGCAGTGCCAGCCTTATTCGCGTCATCCAGCTTGGGGATCCCCGTGATCTTGGACTTCCGGGCACCGTCAGACTTTTTGAGCTCCTTCATCTCCTTAAACTTCGAGAGTGCCAGGAGTTCATCTTGAATCCCAGTCTTTAGGGCATTCTTGATGAAGTTCTTCGGGGGATCAAACTTCGAGCCAAAGTCTTGGGACTTTGAGGTGCATTCAGACTTGACCTGACTCGAGAACGTTGGGTTCTCGAGGGTCGCCTTGACGAAGATGTTGAACGTGTTCTTCACTTGCTGGGGCTTCAATTTGATCTTCTTCGCCATGTCTTCGATAATTCCACTGGCCACTAGGGATGCCACGTGGTCTACATGGTTACCACCCTTAGTCGTGCAGATACCATTGACGAAGGATACCTGTTCCATACCATTCTCAGCTGGACCGATACACACGGACCACCTGTCAGATACGACGGAGCACACATTCTCAACACCCTCGTGCATCTTTGCGTAGGCTTCGAAGGATGTCTTTGGGAGAACATCTCCATTGAACTTGACCTTACAGTTAGGGGTCGTGCAGATGTTTGCATCCCAAACCCTCTTTTGGAAAATTTGGTAGATTGAATCGTCCATCTTGGACATTCCAAACCTCTTCCAATCTGGGGTAAAGGTGATGGACACAGATGACGTGGCACCCGAGTGCTTCTTGATCTTGGGTTGGTGACAGGTTGTCATGTTGTTGGACCACCCCTGTGTGTAGGTCTGCTTCACTTCGTGGTCCTTGATGATCACAGAGAACTCCGAGGAGTAAATGTTAGTCAACTTGGCACCATAGCCGTTTCGGCCACCAACGACACGCTTTTGGTTGTCATCATAGTTGGTACTCGTGAGGAGGTGACCGAAGGTGAGTTCAGGGTTCCATAGACCCTCCTTCTCATGCATTCGGACACCGATACCACCAAGGGGTCCATTGTTTTCGATCGTGACAGAGCCTTGGTCCTTGTCGATAGAGACGGAGATGGAGGTTACACCCTTGGGGTGGAGGGAGTTGCGGTCGATCGCATTGACGAGGATTTCATCAAAGATTTTCAAGAGAGCTGGGGAATACTTGAGATTCTTCTTGGTGAATGCATCACCTTGGAGA
>Ga0181421_1000669_pt1 | contig 10125 bp, 19 predicted proteins | sample 44SPOviralmetaG_FD_130146 | JGI IMG/M metagenome (GOLD analysis project Ga0181421, IMG submission 130146) | Marine viral communities from the oligotrophic San Pedro Time Series (SPOT) site, San Pedro Channel, CA, USA - 44 SPOT_SRF_2013-06-19 | ecosystem: Environmental > Aquatic > Marine > Strait...
CTGTGTATCGCCTGATCGTCGTCCCCCGCCAGAATAACACGGCCACAATTCTCCGAGATCTTTCGCACCATGGTCCACTGCAACGGCGTGAGATCCTGTGCCTCATCCACAATAAACAAGTCCAAGTATGGCGGATCAACCATCTCGATATACTTATCGATCTGATCCACGAAATCCATCTTGTTCATGCCCGCCTTGTAGTTTTCCAATGCAGCATCGAACCGTTTTAACTGAGCAAAGTTCAGGGCGTAACTGCCATGCTCGTTGTACTCCTGCTCCAAGGAAATCATCCGGTGCCGTGCCCGCATCTGAAGCTGCGCATACAAGTCGCCCTTCTCCAAACCCGGAGGAATGGTAAGCCCGTCATCCATCGATACGGTGCTCGTGCCCGTGAACTTTAAGCCCAGATCCAAACCTAGTATGGCCCAGTCTTCCGCGCTCATCATGTCCGTTGTTTGCAAACCAAGCCCGCGAAACCCAAGCGAGTTTAACGTGCGGAAGTATGGAAGCTCCTTGCTGGACAAGCCAAACTTGGAACCCGCCCGCGTCACCGCTTCCTGAACCGCCTTCTTCGTAAACGAACAGTAACCAATCCGACTGGGGTGCGTACCCCGAGCAAGCTCGTCCTCAACCTCTTGGATCAACGTGTATGTCTTGCCGCAACCGGGCGGACCAAAGATTAACTCAGAATTCGGGATCATGTGTCTGTCCTTTCTGATTCTCCAACCACGTTAAGATCTCGATCTCGCTCCAACGTGAGGACGATCTCTTCTTATCGCCCAACTTATATGGCGCAGGAAACTCCCCAGCCTGCGTCCACTTGTACACCGCCGACACTGACACGTTCAGCAGCTTGGCAACTTGGTCCACCTTTAACAGCGTATCATTAGAATGGGATTTCATAATTCGGCTCCTCTAGTTCTACCTCTGAGTCATCAAACGCAGGCACCCACCACACTCTCAGTGTGCTGCGCTTACCGTTTTCCCTGCGTATCGCGTGATGCCCAAAGCAATCATCCGTATCGTTTAATTTCTTTATGTGATCCTGTACCTGCGCCCTCGTGTACTGGGTAAACCCACGGTTCTTCAGATACTCCATCAACCCCTCGATCTTGAACTTCGTGTATCCGTTCTCGGTCCACGGCTTGTTCAACTCCATCTCCTCCGGAGACATGGCCCTGATCCGACTGGTGCAGAACGAACGCAGATGCTCCTTGAACTGTCCGCTAAACGTCAACTCCTCCGGAACATCGAGCTTCGTGGCAGTCGCCATCATCCCGTTGATAACCTGCTGCCAATCCGAAGCCTTGGGCGTGGGCGGCATCATATCAATCTGCTCCATACAAGCCCGCTGCCAGAGCGACGGATGCTGTAGCTGATCCGTAGCCAGAACCACGCGCTTGCCATTTACATCCATGAAATACAGCCGAGGCTCGGACAACATGATCGTAAGCCCGCCGATCTGTGGCGTATCAGGCGCATCGCTGCCAATCCCGTACTGCCTGCTGCGGCACATGTTCTTGTTACAGAAATCCTTCAACGGACACTGATCGCACTGGTAGTAATACTCTTTGCGCGTCAAAGACTTTTGCAACTGCACCATCTCATCCGCTGGCAGCGGAGGCTCGCACAATATGCGATTGTACTCCTCGTGATGATCCTTCCAATCATCAGGCCATTTGTTCCTGCAATACACACCAACATTAAACATCGTAATGTTTCGGTACTCGGTCACTGGACCTTGGCTCGATATCGTTTCGAGGCAGTACGGTCCGTCTGTGAAATGCTTTCGATCCCCGCCGAACTGCAAAGCAGATAGCTTGGACATCGAGATGCGCCCCTTCTCCGCCCGATCCAAGAACTTATCCAACGTCATGGCCTTGTTCTTTTTATCGAGGCAGTACCGCATCGTTTCTTCCGAATTGAAATACGGCAGGTTTATAAAGTTCCCAAGATCCCCCTCGCTATCGAGGATCGTATCCTGCTTTGGAAACACCTCACAACCAGAATGCCCAAGCGCCGCAGCCATCTCTTCGAGGATCTCCCGAACAATCGAAGCAGGCTCCCACTCTTCCAAGAACAAATACAAATGGGCACCGCCCGACTTCGAGCGGCAATGAAACAACGGCAGCTTCAACTGCGTGATCTTTTTATTAAGCGCAGCGTGGTCCAAGTCATAGACATCGATATCCAACGTCCCAAACTTGCACACGTTTCCAGCCTTGATCGGGATGGCACCCACCCCCTGCTGCCCGCCGATATGCGCTTGCATCTTTTCAACTGTTAGCGGCTCGCGGATAACAAAAGATTTGGCCTCGGTCTTTCCGTTGCGACCCACTGGTCCAACGTTCGTCCTGCCATGTCCCTTTTCTGATCCCTCAAAAACCGCCAGCATTCTTTCTGCTGCTGACATACTTTACTCCTAAGCGAATGGTGGGGAGAGCAGATGTCCCGTCCGCTCCCCCCGAGCTACATCAAAACGGGATATCATCATCCTTGATAGGAGCAGATGTCCCGCCTGCTCCCTCTTCTGACATAGCTTTCACTTCACCCGCTTGGATGGAGTCTCGGAATGCTTTCGCTTCCATAAGAAGATCTCGGCTATCAACCAACCCAACCTTCTCTACTTGGTAATTGTTCCACGTTCCTTGGTCATTGCTTTCCTCGACGGTCTTCAACTTCCAGATCGTAGCAAACACCGGAGGCGTAACAACGCTGCCATCCGGACGCTTGACTTTTTGCATTGCAATCTGCGTCTTCCAACGACGGCTTACCTTTAGCTGCGTGGATTTCATATCCACAACCGCAGGCTGGAAAGACCCGTCCTCCTCGACCACAAGACAGTAATGCTGATCAGACTTCACAAGCTCGTTACCGTTGGACAAAAGCTCCTTCGATCCCACTCGTGTAGTCTGCGCAATCGCTGGATCATTCGCGGCAAGCTCACCGCGAAACCCGCCGCCCATATCACGGGGCGTGAACTCCAGATACTTGGTGGTCTGGAAACATGGGATGATGTTTACCCCGTCCTCGCCGTCCCAAGACTGCATGGTGACGTTGTTAAACAAATCCCCCTGCTCGGCACCTTCGATGTACTCCGCTTTCTTTTTGTTCAACTGCGGAGACAAGGCTTGCAGCACACGAACGAACGGGATCTGCATCTCGGAACTGTCGAAGGACGCACCCTCGCCAGCCATGCCCAAGATGTCATCCATTACATCCGTTGAAACATCCGTTTTCTTTTTCTTAGCAACTGCATTAGCCATTATGATTTCCTCCGTATCTCAGCCGCGTTTGCGATAAATGCCCCGAACATATCGAGGTCGATTGGTTTGCCATCCGTCACACGTTCCTTGATGAACGCTTTTAATGTGGACGGGTGGACATGGGTCTTGGTTTTGGGATCAAACCCACGCTGTTCGAGCAGACCCACGACATCTCCAGCGAGGTTGTCCTGACCTTTCCCGAACGAACAGGTTACATCGTTCTTGATTATGTCATCAAGACCATGCTGGCGCAGCCACTCGAACGCCTCTTCTTTCCGAGCCACAGGAATAGATGCGTGTACCATCATCTTCCGCGCCACGGTCAGGCCCTCTACGTCTACGCGCTCCACCCCCATCTCATCCATAACGGCTGGGATGTTTTCCACAGAGAGCTTGTGCTTCTCTTGCTTCAATGTCTTGAGGTGGCTTTCAGCATCCTCGATCTGCATTTCTACAGAGCGAAGCTGTTTTACCAAGCTGCTGAGAGTTTTTCCGGTTTCAGTATTGACTGAGCTCAACGCACCGGACTCGTCGAACATGTCTTCAAAGATATCCATCAAAAAGTTTCTCCTCTTCAGGTTAAGATGGGTTGATACATGTGTATCGATTACATATATATACACAAGATGGAGGATTGCAATGCCAGATACAGACTTTTTTAAAACAAAACCATTCGAGCATCAGAGCGAGGCGCTGCATGTTGGATGGAACCTGCCCGAGTTCGGGTACTTTATGGAGATGGGAACAGGGAAATCAAAAGTTCTGATCGACAACCTTGGAATGCTGTACCAAAGCGAGCAGATAGATTTCGCTCTGATCATCGCACCCAAAGGCGTCTATCGAAACTGGGTCGCCAAAGAAATCCCAGAGCATATGTCCGAGCAAGTGCCGCATCGCGTCATCCGATGGGTGTCCGGACCCAATAAGAAACAAGCCGAGGAAATGCGCTCCGTTAAAGATAGGTTCGAGGGCCTGACCATCTTCGTGATGAACGTCGAATCTTTCTCCACGGTCCGTGGTCAGAAGGCTGGGCAGTGGTTGTCTCGTGCGTTTGGGCCAAAGGGTATGATAGCAATCGACGAAAGCACGACGATTAAAAACCCCAAGGCCAAACGCACCAAGAGCCTAATCAAGATCGCGGACGGGTTCAAGTTCAGAAGACTCTTGACAGGGTCTCCCGTTACAAAAAGCCCCATGGATATCTTCGCGCAGTTCGAGTTCCTGCGCCAAGGGCTGCTCGGATTCGAAAGTTTCTACGGATTCCAAGGCCGATACGCCATCATGAACAAGGTTAAGATGGGCGCTGCCGCGTTTAACCAAATCGTCGGCTTTCGAAACCTCGATGACCTCAATAACCGAGTGGATCGATACACGTTCCGCGTGTTAAAAAAGGATTGCCTCGACCTACCCGAGAAAATCTACACATCCCGGTATGTCGGGCTCACCCAGGACCAGCATAAGATGTACCAGCAGATCAAGGAACATGCTATGGTTGTATTGGGGGACATGGACTTCGTTACTGCGCCCATGGTCATCACCCAACTGCTCAGATTGCAGCAGGTTTTGTGTGGGCATCTCAAAACAGATGACGGGCACACCGTTACATTCCCCTCGAAGCGCATGGATGCGCTGCTCGAAGTGATCGAAGAGCACGATGGCAAGGCAATCATCTGGTCGCGCTTCCGTCATGACATCCAACAGATCGTCGAAAACCTAAACAAGGTCCACGGCGAGGGATGCGCCGCCGCATACTACGGCGATACGTCCGACGATGAGCGCCAAAGAATCGTCGAGGACTTCCAAAAGCCACACTCCCGCCTGAAATACTTCGTCGGGAACCCCGCAACCGCAGGGTATGGCATCACATTGACCGAAGCTAACCTCGTGGTGTACTATGCAAACGACTTTAACCTCGAAACTCGGATCCAATCAGAGGATCGAGCGCACAGGATTGGTCAAAAGAATAACGTGACCTACGTTGATCTGATATCAGAGGGAACCATCGATGAGAAAATCGTGAAAGCCCTTCGAGCAAAGATCGATATCGGAGCAAAGGTACTAGGAGAAGAGGCAAGACAATGGCTGACTTTGACGCCACCGAAGTAACCGAATGCATCGTGGATCGAAAGAAAGGGATGCGTACCCGAGATACCGCTGGAGCCGAGATCGCTCGGCTCACGGGCCTCGATCTGGATGTAGCCAAAGCCCTGACCGATGGATGGTCAGGCAAAAACATCTCCCAAATCCGAAGCTGGACATACGAAAACGAAGGCTGTCGTAAAAATCGTGAGGCCAGACTTGGCAAGGTTTCTATATAGTATATAATGAAACGGGAAAAGATACACTGCCTCTCCCGAAAATGGGAGAAGGCCCTGCGAAAGCAGCAGAAGGCAAAGGAAAAAACAAATGCTAGACGAAACACAAAACGTGAAGTGGAAGACAGTCGCTATTCTTCCCGAGGATCATGACCGACTGCGACAACTCTCGAAGCGAGAGCATCGCGCCCTGTCAAAACAAATATCCTACATGATTAAAAAAGAGTTTGAAAAAGATCTGGAATCCAGTAAACTCTGAACACTGCTCGATAGGCCCACGCCTGTGGCCTTATCTGACCTCATGAACTAAAAGGGAGCCTCGCGGCTCCCTCTTTTTTTACTCCACCGCAAACGCCGTGATGTTCTTCGAATACAAATTAAACGTAGACTTCTTCGTGTAGTTCGGAGCCCAAACCGAAGCCTTGCATATCGACCCTATCGAATGCAAACCATCACACGAATACAAAACCTCGTTGTGACCAAGATCCAACTCCAACTCCTCCATGATCTCGTTGACCGTAAAGTAATCGTCCGGATTCCCCTCCAACAATTCCAACACACGCTCCTGCAACGTCGGCTCATCAGGCTCGGGCTCAACCTCCGGTTCAATGTCCTCAATAACCGAATCAAAACCCCTCAACCGATCAATCCGAATAGCCTTGTACGGCGTGTTCGCCTTCCCAAAGTTATTGGGAACAACAATCGCCTTCACAATATCTCCAACATCAATCCCCGTTCCTTCAAGCAAATGATTGCTGATGAATACATCACACTCCTCACGCTGACATAACGCAAAACCCGCGCCGCCATTAGGAATGATGTTCGTAATAATTAACTCGCGTGTATCAATGTGCATAGTAGCTACCTTCCGTTTGCTTTTCATGTAATTCCAGACCCTTCTTCCTCGCGTCATCTAAAAACTTCTCAAGATCCTCCTCCTCAATCATGCCCGCAGCTATCGCCGTAAACCGCAACAAAATTGAATATGTACACACAACCGGATCATAGCCCTGCGACTGCCACGACATGATCAACTCATTAACATCCTTGGACATCTCTGCCCCCTGCTCAAAACTTTGGCTCATATAATTCTCCTTTCGACTCCTTCAGTTTTAAATACTCCAACTCCTCAACAAGCGCCTCGATCCTCGGGTCAGATGTCTCCTCCCACAAAATATCGTCAATCTCCTTGTTCAAATCATTAATCAACTTCTTGATACTCGTCAGTCTCGGGTCCATCCTCGCTCCTCGGTAAATTGTATCTCGATTTAATCTGGCGCAGCGACTTGACCGTCGTGCCCATGATATCCGCAGCATCGTTCAAACTAATCTCCCGATGCAACAAATTGTTTAATACCGAAGCAACTTTGGATAACTCCAACTTCGGACGCCCACCCTTGTTCACAGACGTATGCTTCGTGAACCCGTTCAACGCACTGTTGCTTATCCCACCGTTCCAACGCGAATTGTCCGCCTTGTCCTTGATGTTCTGCGCCAACCACGCCTGACGATAAATGTCCTCATACTTATCACGCTTGTATGTGTTCATATCTGCTTACCAATCTCCCGAAGGTTGCTAACGTAAGTATCCAACTCCTCACGCGCCGCAAACAATTCACGCTGCACATTGGGCCTTGCGTCCCTGCGGTAACGCTCCTCCTGCAACGCATCGACCTGACGTTTCAGCCAACGCAACTGCGCTGCCTGAAACTTAGTTAGCTCCTGATCACCCATTACCAATCACTCCCGAAAACCTTGCGAAATATCTCATCCAACATTTGATCCATTTCTTTATCTGTCATCAGAAAAATCCTTGGACATGAGTAACTGCTGCTGAATAGCCATCGTCTGACGCTGCGCCTCAATCACCGCTTTCTGACACTCAAACAAATACCTATAGTCTGGACCCGCCTCAACCTGCGGCTCTTTCTTGGGATTGTCCTTCAAATCATCAACCACAGGCTTAGCCGAAGAAATCCAATCCAAAGTATCCTTTAACAGTAACTTCTCGTCCATCATGAAATACGCAGCAAGCTCCTTAACATACGTCCGTAACAATTTCTCGCTGCACTTGTTGTGCTCGATCTTCGTGATCCAACTCTGAGACCTGTTAATCTCTTTCGCTAGAACCACTTGAGAATAACCCATTTGCTTGCGAAGAACCCGAAGCGGATGATCACGAACCTTGACCTCATCCTCCTCAGATAAAATCCTCCGGTTCGCATTCGACATAGGTATCCTACCCTCACGCTTTGCCTTCAAACGAACATCAATCTGTTGAACCCGTTGATATGAAATACCCATGTGCGCCGCTATCTCCCGATACGTCTCACCCTTGGTCCTACGCGCCTCCACAACACGCTCCTGTTCAGTAAATAAACCATACCCAACTCGCTCACCTCTACCGTCATTTAAATTAAGCATTCGCACACTCCTCACAAATATATGCATCGTGACCCATTCCAAGCGTCACCTCCTCGCCGCAATCACACAACCGCGACACCTCACCGTCACCGCTGCAAGTCTCACAAACCTCCATCTCAACATCGATCACGCCAATATCACGACCAAAACCTTGCGGACGCGGAACCTCGTAGATGATGTCTCCTTCTCCCAAACAATCAGGACACGCATCCATAATCGGCGTCTCCATCGCCTCGATCAACAGGTTTTTAATCTTGCCCATTTTCTTCCTCCAACAGTTTATAAATAATCGATCCAACGTCCTCGTAATCGTCCAACGTGCCCCAATTCACCTCCATGTCTGTGTGACCAAAATCCGCGGCCATCTCACGCATCTTCACAACCGCGTTCAACAACGTCTTAGCAGGCATCGTAAATGGAACAGCGCCGCACTCATCCTCATACCACCCGTTTAACTCTCGCATCACTCGTCCTCCTCATAATGCGAAGACCGCCCCGCTTTTTCTTGCGCGTCATACTCAGCATATCTTTCTGGGTTTGCTTTTAAATCACAAGAGAAACAACGGGGTTCCCCCGTTTCTGGGTCAGGCTCATATTCGTTTTCACCTTCAAAAACTAAATCAGTTTTTAAACAATCAATGCAATTAAGCAAAAACATCACTCGTCCTCCTCGTAATGCGAAGCAAGCTCCGCGTAATCAATCTCACCCAAAGCGCAGTTTATCATGTCACGAACAAAACCACTCTCATCCTCAAAACGATACATCATCTGATCAACCAAAGACTCAATGTGATCAGCCGTGATCAACGCACCCTCCTCCTTGTCAGCGTCCAACACATCACCCAACCACAGGTTCACCAACCAAGTTTCCTTGTTCGTCCAGCCGTTATATGTAGACGACGGCTTCAAAGTATAATCAGACATCACACTCTCCCATATAAAATATTATGCAAATCAACCGGCTTGCTTTTGTCCAACTTAAAATCAGACGTATAATAACCGTGAATCTTACGACCCTTGAATACAACAATCTCAGTCACCGGAACACGGTCCTTGAACATCTCACGATTGCGGAAGTACCGCGACCGTAGGGCCTTGATCGTTTTCAAGGTGGGGCTCAACAGGACAGTGTCGTCCTCGCATATAGCGTTGTATGAATACATATTACACGCCCCCCATCGTATGAGACAACGTAACCATCGCACTCGTGACAGGATTGCCGCGACCCTCAATAAACGTATACTCCAACACATCACACGCAAGCACACCAAAACAAGTGGCGTCGTGATACTTCATAAATCCACGCTCCTCGCTGCACGAAACAGGCTCGGACGAACCGTGCTCCTTGAGCATATAGGCGCAGAAATCTTGGAATTGCTTGTCATCCTCATAGGATTCGAAGGCACTGGTGTCGTCGTAGAACAACGCAGTGGCCCAAAAGGCAGGTAAATTATAGGTGACTGTCGTCATATCGATACTCCTAGATTGAATTGAATGAATAGGTATGTAAGAAGTTATATAGGATAAATAATGTTTACTGCAACCCCCTGTATACAGTTTTTTGACCCCCCTCTCTGTTTTTTTTTTTTTTCAAAACACGTTTTTGGTGTAAACTCTGTAAACACATGGGTTTTATTGTTATTATACAGTAATTTAACCCCCTGCCTTAAAGGTAAACACTGCGTAAACGGTTTACGTTAGAAACGTAAACACCCCCCTTTTTTGACAACTAGGCAAATTTCAAACCCTTCGAGATTTGACTGTGATTGTAAACAGGGGGTATAAAACTGCTTATATACGGAGGATTTTAAATGGCTGGGAAAATCCAGAAACTGACTAATCGACAGAAAACTTTTGCTCGGCACATCGTCGAGGGGATCTACTCGAATACGGAATGCGCGAGGAAGGCAGGATATGCCGCGGATCTAGCAAACGAGCGCGCAGCAGTGCTGTTGAACGGCAGAGATTATCCTCGCGTACTGGAATACATAAAAGATCTCAGGGAGGAGCGCGAACGGCGCTACGGTGTGACCACCATTGGGCAGCTACAACGTCTCCAACAACTTTCCGAAGGGGCGGAGGACGCGGGCCAGTTTTCAGCGGCTATCAATGCAGAAAAA
>Ga0181421_1000671_pt1 | contig 10101 bp, 8 predicted proteins | sample 44SPOviralmetaG_FD_130146 | JGI IMG/M metagenome (GOLD analysis project Ga0181421, IMG submission 130146) | Marine viral communities from the oligotrophic San Pedro Time Series (SPOT) site, San Pedro Channel, CA, USA - 44 SPOT_SRF_2013-06-19 | ecosystem: Environmental > Aquatic > Marine > Strait...
CTCTCATAATTTGAGAAACACTTTTTTGTTTAGCTATATAATCAGCAAATAATTGATTAGTTTGTTGTTGAGGATTAGCATATGAACCAGTGCTTCTTGAAGCTGTGCCACCTTGGCCTAATGCTCTTCTGTAATTTTGTACTTTTGCCATAATTTATATTTTACACGAATAATTTACCAGCGTTTGCACCAGTGTTACCTTTTAAACCGCCAGCTAAAGATCCAGCCATACTACCAACGGCTCCTATCATTTCTTGATTAGCTGCCATTTTAGCATTACGAGCCATCATTTCTCTAGCCTCAGCATTGTCTTGCTGTGTTTGTAGCCTATCCATTTTAGTAACATCTCTAGCTTCTTGAGTTTCAAATTTATAAGCTTCACCTTGAGCCTTAAGCTGTTGCACTTGATTAGCACCCTCAGCTCTAGCATCGTTATTAGCTTTCTCTTGTTTTTGTATATCAGCAGAAATACCACGTTTAGATTCTAAAGCAGCTCTTGCTAAAGCAGTTGCACCACCAGCACCACCACCTGTTTGCATAATAGTGTCTAGAGTGTTAGCTAAAGCAATATCAGCCTCTTCAGCTTGAAATTTAGAGGCCTGTGTAGCAACGCCTAAGTTTTCAAACTCATTAGCCATGTTTTCGTAAGGATTAATAACTTCTTGTCTGTTTTTTTCAATTTCTTCTAAAGCAGTTTTAGCATCATTAGCTTTTTTTGCCTCTGCTTCCATTTGTTTTTTAGCTTCGTTTTTCTTTACTTGAGCACCTACCATACTGGTAATGCCACCTACCGCTGCTGTTATTGCTAGTGTTGTTGCTACTGCCATATTACAATACTTTTGTTAATTCATAAGAGGGTTTAGGATCTGCCTTCCACCCTAGTTTTTCATGTGTTTCTATTAGTCCTTTATGTTGCATTACTGCAAATAAATATTTATAATCAAGAGATTTAACTAAGTTTTCAGCACCAGTTATAAGAAGCTCTATAGCTTGTTTTCTGTCGCTTTCTCTATACTTTGGATTAGATACTATCCATTCTAATAAAGCTGTCTTAGAATTAGTTAAATAAATAAATCCAGCTACTACTGGTGTGTCATTTATTTCTACTATTAAACCTCCCTTACCATTTTCTGGTAAAAAGTCTTTTACTGGCGCTTTCCATTTAGGCCAATTATCCCACCAAGATACTAATGTATCCCAGTCGTTGTCTGTAAGTCTACGTATATTCAATTTAATTTAATTAGATGATTGTACTTGATTAGACGATGCTGCAAATATTTGTTTTTGCCCGCCTGGATCAGTACTAGTATCGGTTGATAATTTAACTGTTGCTATAAATCCTTTTATTCCACTAGTTGGATAACCGCCATAAGCGTCTGGTCCAAATACTACTTCACCAGCTCTAGCTGTGCTACTACTTTTTAAGTTAGCAACGTATTTACCTTCTTTTAAATGAAAACCAGCTCTATATATTGGCTCTGTTAATGCTGCTGGATATTCATTACCAGCTGAGTCGTAAGCGCCTTCGTAGTAACTATTTACTATTACACTACCATCGTTATAATTTACATAAGAAGGAATGCTCGTATTAGGATTCACATAGTTACTAGGAGTTTCTTGAAAACCTTGAAGATCCGATATAAAACTTTCAGCTTGCCAACCATTACTACCTTCATAACCTACAGTTAAAAAGTTTTTATTTACATTTGGTTGAGGATTAAATACAAAAGTTATAGAAGACTTAGAAGTAACTCCATAAAAGTTATTCCTATTATTTCCACCACCTTCAAAATAATGTTGGTATACTTCTCCAGAGTTAGTTGTAAAAAAAGTATTTTTTAAGCTAAACATTTCACCTGGCCTATAAGTATAAAATGTTGGCCAACCTAAAACACCCTCATCAAAACTTAAAGTATGATAATCGTCTTGAGATTCTTGTTGTATTGATACTAAATAGTTTCTATCGTATATATCCCAAGCTCCTTGTATTTTATCTTTTTTATAAGTTCTAAAAGTTATTACAGTGCCACTAACTATAGGATTATTAGTGTTATCATTGTAGTGGCTAGTTAAGTATATATAAGCACCTTCAACGGCTGTTACATATATTGGATATTCAATACCAGCAACTATTAAAGCAGCTCCTGTTTCAACATCTGAATTAAGTAATCCTAAAGTTTGAACCCATTTAGGATCTGGCAACACAGGAGGGTTAGACGGTGTAGAAAATTGCCCATTAGAGGCTTTGATTACGTCTACTTGTTGAGGTAGTTCACTTATATTTTTTAATTGATCTCTAAAAAAGTTAGACATGCCGTATTCTGATATTTCAGTCATACCATCGTGAGATAATCTAAGTATAGAACCTCTGTCTTTATCAGCAAAGTATTTTCTAAAACCATATACAGCAAATGATTCTGGATTTTTACTTATACCAAACTCACCTCTATATGGGGTTATTTGACCAATAACAGTTCCTTGTGGTAGTGTTTGTGTGCCACTTTCTGAAGTATATATCTGGTCTTTATCTATTAAAGCTCTATTAACTTTATCTTCTTGAAATATTATTAAGTTAGTATCTTCAGCATATAGCTTTTGCACGCTACCTTTATGAGGATCAGCTGCTTTAGTTATTGCTTCACCTACAGAGAAAACATTAGTGTCGTTTAATCCAGTTCTAGAGTTGTACACACCTGAATATATCAAAGCATTAGGCCTATATTCTTGAGCATTATTATCTTCTTTTAAATAGGCTTTAGCACCATAATCAGTTGATACATCGTTATAACCACCTTGATACCTAGCTTCTTCTATAAACCAATTTTCTACTTCGTCATAATTACTATTTTCAGAATTACCTGCACCAGATGGAAACGTAGGAAAACTCAAAGAGTTTACCGTTGGATTCCAAGGTAGACCTGGAAAAGCAGAGCCATAACCACCTCTATTAGGATCAGAAGCTCCAGGACTTGCAGGGTTAGGAAGGCTACCTACATATATAGTCTTTTTTAACCAAAAAGAATTGTAATATTTAACATCTACTCGAAAACCCATAATTATTGTATGTAAAAATATGCAGAATAAAAAGTTTTAATACCTATAGGGTCAGCATCTACAGCGTAAACTTTAAAAAGGTATATACCAACACCAGGAGATCCAGTGTCATCGTTTCTTGATCCATAATAGTTTAAATCGTTTACGCTAGAAGTAACGCTCATAGTTGTTATAGGTGTTACCGTAGACAATTGAAATATAACTCTTGACGCTACAGATCCCGCTTGAACTAAAGCTGTCTCTTCTGAGGTTACATTTGACCCCGTGCTTCCACTACCGTTAACAATGTCAGTAAATATGTTAAAATTACCTAGTGATGATCCAGGTTGAGGATTACCAGCTGAAGGATTAAATGTGAATATAGGAAATGGATTAAGAAGTGATCCTTGTTGACCTGATGGAAATCCAGTTTCTCCTGGATATAAGTAAGCTTTTGTACCAACTCCATTTGTAGGTATTGTAAAAGTTGGAGCTACATTACTCAATAGCATTTGATGAGTACTAGTGTTACTTTGCCCAGTAGATGCAGTTCCTGTTATGTTAAAATTAAAAGTTCTTACATTAGAGTCTGATCCGTAATAAACATTAGCATCTGTAGGATTATATCTTATTCTATATGCAGGCGCGGCTGGACTTTCAACCATTTCAAACATTCCTATATTGGCATTATTACCATTTGTAACGTTCATAGTTGCTGTTGCTCCTGCTATTGGAGCAGTTCCATCATCTATTATATTAAATGTATCTGACACCCAAGAGCTAACTCCAGGTGTTATAGATTCTAACATTACTAAATTAGGTTCACTTATTCCTACTGGAAGACCGGCAGTTCCTGTTTCAATTGAATTATTTAGTGTATATATTCTATCAGAAGTACTTGATTCCCAGTATATATCTATTTCAGATGTAACTGGATTTGTTTCAAATACATTTAAGTTTTTTGAAAATTGAGGATTACCTGTAAATTCTTGAACAGTAGGCGCAAAACCTACTAGAAAATTTGTTGCTATTTGCGCTACAAAAGGATTTGCACTTGCATCTAGGTATAGTGGATCTACATATTCAGTACTAGGACCTGTTGCTCCATCATTTGGATATGAAGAATTTTCTGCATATTTATTTCTTCCTGCTGTCCATGTTCCTAAATCATTAAATGATATTATAGAAGTTACAGTAAATTCATTTAGTTCTCTTACTTGAGACGACTCAGTAGTTGATAAAACAGGCTTGTAAGAATCAGGACTATTAGTTGAGTCTACTATATATTTAGTAACTACTCTAGGATACAACAAAGTTTCACTACCGTATACTTCTTCTGTAGGTCCAACATCAGCAAGTTCTTTTGGTACTTTATTTATATTGTCACCATAGAGAACTATATTACTTACGCTATTAGCTCTTTCATATTCTGGTAAATCTCCATTAACAGTTTCAGATCCTACTTCTTTTTTTAATACTATTTTTCCAGAGCAAGCACCAGGAACATAAACATTATAATATTCTTGTTCTTTTTGCTGCACAACTATTTTGTAACTATAAAACCCTAAAGGATTATTAATAGACCAAACACCAGGGTAGCCTGTAGTTGTTTTATCTTCTGGTATAATGTTATTAAATAATAAATTTAAATTACTACCTGGCCAATTAAGCGTGCTTGATAAATTTTCATAAGGAGCGTATATAGAAGCAAAATTAGATATTAAACCACTATTTGCGACAGCAGATAAAGAATCTCTTAAAATAACATTTGAAGATCTACCATATCTATCAACTAAAACAACTCCTACTTTATAAGATCTATTTTGTTTTAAAGTATGATTAGGATATTCTTTTCTATCAAAAGAGCTAGAACTGCTATCAGGTTTTCCAGTAACACTTATGTCGTATTGAAGTGACTCTGGTGATTCATGTTTTTCTATAAAATTACCATATACTACTCTATTAGAAGTAACTGCTTGAGCTAAAGCTTTTATTGGCACTTTGTCATGTACTCTTGTAGCGTCTGCATCTGGTAGTACTTTAAAAGGCTTTTCTGATTTATAATCATATTCATAAAAACCATTATTTGCAGTTTGAGATCCGTACCAGGCACCCGCTTCATCTACATCAATTTCATCTACAACCTTTATAGCTAATCCATCTGACTCTTTTAATAGTATCTGTATAGACTCTACTTTAAAGTCTTTTTTGAAATATTGAAGTCTAGATTGAAGAGTATCTGTTTTCCAAGGAAGTTCTAATCTAAATTTAGCAGAAGTGACTTGGTTTTCCATTAATTTATTTATACCACTTTCAGCAGTGTCTTTTTCATCTCTTTTTAATTTACCATCACCAACCGCACTGTCTAAAAAATATCCATATTGCTTAGGCACGAAAGCGTGTTGCGTAAAAGGTGCCATTAAAGAGTATTCACCATCATCAAATTTAAATCTATAACTAAATCTAATAAACTTATTTTTTAAATAATCTTTATCTCCAGCATAAGTATTACTATATATAGGATTTTTTCTTTCAAATTGAAGTACATCATTGGCTAAAAATGGGGCTCTATCAGGTGCTCCAGAAACAGCAACATCACCTTTGTAGGCTATAGCTGCTTCATTAGCTGCTGCAGCTGATTGAGCGGGCGTATTGGTTGAGCCTACAGGATACTGAAAAGTTATATCAGTAGACGAGTCTAAACTTACCATTGTAAAATAACCTAGTTCTGGAAAGTTTATATTCTTAAACCTAACTTCACCATTTAAACTTGTAGCTAGTTGAGGATTATTAGCTGTGAACCTTAGTTGACCAGGTGTTGGAGCAGTTCCACTAAAAATACTAATGCTATTAGCTGGTAAATATTCGCTAGTTTCATCCATTAATCCTGATATATAAACTCCACCTACTTCATAAATAAAATTTATAGGTGACACAGGGCATAATTTAGAAACAGATATATGATCTTCGTGAGTATAATAAGGATCTGGACTAGTTGCAGAAGCTCCAATTGCTGTTTCTACATTTATTTTTCTTGGTTGATTTCTATTATCTGTAAAAAACAATAGATCTTCTATCATATCTATTCCAGTTATAGGATGAGTTTTTGAAAAATTTAAAAACACTCCTTCAACAAGCTTATCAAACTTAGGTATACTATTGTTAGAAGCAGTGGGTCCTTCTATATAAGCTATAACACATACAGCACTTTGTATTTGTCCACCTGACCCAGTATCAACATTGCCAACTGCTCTAGCATCTAATTGGCTTGGCGAACTATCAGAGTGGTTTGTAGCAAATATAAATATTCTATCTTTATCAGTGTCAACGTAAGTACCAATAATTTCTACACCTGTTCCAAAGTTAAAATTAGAATATAAGTTGTTACCTATTATATTTTCAACAACTCCCTCATCTGGTCCTTCACTTTTATTTACAGATATATTTCTACCATCTCTATACTCTCCGTTAGGTAAAAGTCTTTCGTCTAAGTCTTTATTCATTTTAGACTTGACAAATACATTTCTTACTTCTGCCATATTAATGCTTTATCCATTTAGATTTACCTCTCATAGTTTGTATCATCTCACTTGGCTTCATATTGCTTAAACGTATTTTAGCATTTCTAAGCTGGGCTGATCTATCTCTTTTAAATCTTTGAACTATATATTCTTGAACACCTGATCTACCTGCTAATATAGAATATGCTATATGCATGTACATTGCTTCTTCTGCCATTTTAGGTACTTTAGTATCTAAGTCAGACGCTAAGCCATCAGATATGTATTCTAGTATTATAATTCTACCTTTTAAATCACTAGAAAAAGATATTACATTTTTTCTTCTGTCTATGTTAAACCAACCATTGCTTTGAGAAACAACTGGGTCTAAACCATATCTTCTTCCATAAGTTTCTTTTCTCCAATTAAAGTTATAAACATTAGCATTATAAAAGTATTGATCAAATTCACCTGTTATAAGTCTATCATTAGCACTTTCCCATCTAGTTCTAGTAGTTGATTGATCCGCTTCAGTGTTTTCTCCATATTTATCTTGAACAAAGCTACCGTCTTTTTGTTGTAGTGGTACAGATGTTGGATCTGTAGTTAAATTATTAGCTGGATATATAGGATGCAGCACACCCATATTGTCAACAAAAGACATCCTAACATAATTAACATAGTCTTGTGGTATTACAACAGAGTTACTCGGTGGTAAATCTAATTCTAAAGTTTTTATACTATTTAAAGTGTCATAGCTAAACTCTTGTAACCCTCTTTTAGCGTGAAATATAACATCAGTTCTTTTAACTAGTGGTATTAATTTGCCAATACCAGTATAAGCTATTAAAAAGTTATTTACTATATCATTTAATTTAATATATTCATAACTACCATAATTGTTCCATAGTGCTCCAGCTTTTAAAACAACTCTTACTAATGTTGTAGCTGAGTTAGCAACTGCTACACTAAGTGTTATAGTTTGTTGATTATAAGGAGGTTTAACAGTGTTATCATTTACTACTGCAATAGTACCAGCTATATAATCATTAAAAGTAACACCACCATCTGTGCTTACTTGAACGCCGAAATTAGCAGGTTCTGTTGATGTGGCTACAGTTAGTTTAGGTTCAAATGTACAAGTAAAAACAGTTTGAGGAGCTGCTGTAACCGCAAACATCTTTTCTCCTGCATAATACTCTTCGTTAGTTTGATTAATTAAGCTCATTTATTATTGTTTTTGATTTGCTCTATCTGCTTGTAATTGACCTGATGCAGCTTGAACTATTTGAGGATCTCTTATAACTATACCAGCATACATTAATATAGCTAATACAACTTCTGTAAATTCAGAATTGTGTAATTCAAAATCTACAGTTGGAGGCGTATTAGTGTTGTAAATAAACTGACCTAAGTTACCTACTGTGTAAGCCCAGTTAATATCATCTGGAACTTTAATATATTGAACTGCTACGTTAGCTGTACCAGCATTTGCGTTAGTATTTATAATATTTGGATATGCTTGCAATTTATTGTTTTCAAATAAGTATATAGGAAATTGCTCGCTTGGAGTTACTAATGGAGATAATCTTAAGTTATAAAATTCTCCTCTATCTACTCTTTGCATTTCGACTGGTAGTCTGTTATTAGCTTCGTAAGTAACAGATCCCACTATGTGAGTAAGAGTTGGTAAGGTAAAATTGTTATCGGCAGGAACATAAGTAGCATTACCATCTCTTTTAAATATGTTCATCTTTTCATTTAGGTTCATTAACCTATTAGCGTAATCCACGTCAGTTTGTGGCATTCTAGTATATTGATTTAAATCTTCAAAATACTTTTCAAAGATTTCTCTTTGGACTTGCGTACCTATTCTATTAAACTCTTCAGGCGTCATATAGCCTCTTTGTTCTTTATTTAGTATAAGTAATACAGTTTTATATACTTTATTTACGCTTATTGCCATTTTAATCTTTTTAAAAAAAAAGGGTGGCGTAAACCACCCTAAGTTATAATCACTTGTTTATTTTAGTTTTTTCATTATTGAGTTGTAAACCTCAACACCTTCATCTGTTTTAAACCAAGCAGCCATTGCTGAGTAAGGGTTTTCATCAAAAGGAACTTTCATTAATTTTTTATTATTACTAGCCCATGAAAAACTTCTTTGATCACTAGATAATTGAACTATACCTGATTCTACTGATATAATAGCAACGTTTCTAAGTTCAACATTTTCATCTTCTGCTAAGTCTAGGAACAAGTTAGGGTTTCTTTTAGCAAATAATAATAAATCTCTTTTTAGTTCTTTAGAAGTTAAATTATTAACTTCAGATCCTATTTCTGTTCTTAATATAGCTTCTGCTTTGTCAATATCCATGTCATAAGCCATATTCATTGCAGCTATTTCTAATTCTAAACTATCATATTGATCTTCAGCTTCAACAACTGGATCAAACTCTGCAAATAGTAATCCTTTGTGAGGATGTTTTTCTAAGAACTCTTGTAAATTTCTTTTTTCTTTAGGAACTATTAAATGCCCATTACTAAAAACAATATGTTTTAAAGTTGATTGACCTTGTTGCTCGTCAACAAATATTGATTTTTGATTAGTAGCATATCTTAATTCTCTTTCATAACCTTTTTCTGGGTCAAACCAAACCAAAGGGTATCTAGCAGAATGTTTGCTAGGTATAGTATGAGTTAGAGGACTTTTGTTTCCTATTAGATAGTAATTTCTATCTTTATATTCCCAAGTATCTTTTTTTACTTCAGGAGTTTTTACAGCTTTAGCTGTAGTTTTCTTTTCTTTTGTTTCCATAATATAATATAATATAATAATTAAAAAAGACCCCGCCAAAGCGGGATCTTATTATTTAGTTGTTAAACTGTAACAGCTATTCCAGGAGTAGTTGTAGCTACGCCTGACATATCTACAGCAACACCTCCACCACCATCAACTTTCTTGATAGCAGCTTTTACTCTTTTTGTAATCTCTACACCATTTGATGCTGAAGTAATTACAACAGAACTTAAAGCAGCGTTTCCGTAGCTTATAGTGCAAGTATTTGTAGCGCCAGCAATTTTTACAACGCCGTCTAAAAATACTACTTCTTCGATACTATTATGTGCATCTTCTATATATAATTGTGCCATTTTCTTATTTTTTTAAATGTTAATAATTAATTAAGCTCCTTTGAATAACACGAAGTTATTAGCAGCTTGAGTTACTAAACATCTTTCAGATAAGAAATTAACTTTCATAGCATCAAGATCAGAAGTATAAGCACCACCAACAGAACCAGTGATCCAAGACTTATAACGTCTGTCTTCAGTTTCAGAAGCTCTATATCTTACGTGTAAGAAAGGACGTCTGATATTTACACCCATCATTTGGTCATAAACAGTAGTAGTACCAGCAGGAACCATAACACCATCAATAGCATTATCTAACCCTCTAGTAGTAGCATCGTTTAAGTATTTCCAGTCAGTTTTGTAGAAGTCATAAGAACCTCTTCTAAATCCTGAAAATCCAAAGTTTAATGCCATATCTTCTTCATTGTCAAAAAGA
>Ga0181421_1000681_pt1 | contig 10054 bp, 9 predicted proteins | sample 44SPOviralmetaG_FD_130146 | JGI IMG/M metagenome (GOLD analysis project Ga0181421, IMG submission 130146) | Marine viral communities from the oligotrophic San Pedro Time Series (SPOT) site, San Pedro Channel, CA, USA - 44 SPOT_SRF_2013-06-19 | ecosystem: Environmental > Aquatic > Marine > Strait...
CACTTTGATGAAGTGTCAGGCATCAGCTTCCTACCATTCAGTGACCACACTTATGCACAGGCACCTTATCAGGACTGTACTAAGGAAGAGTACGAAGAGATGTTTGCTAAGATGCCAAAGGCAGTGAACTGGAACAAGCTGAGTGACTTTGAGAAGGAAGACACTACATCAGGTGGGCGTGAGTTAGCCTGTACTGCGGGGGTCTGTGAAGTAGTGGACTTAACAGCAGCGTGATAGAGTGTAGTGGATTAGACTTACTGTGGTGGCAATGGTGGATACTCGTTGCCATCACTACAAACACACTTCTCAATGTAGTAGTGTTCTTTAAACATAGGTTCAAGAGGAAGGAGCAAACATGAAGGTAGACTTAATTGACCACATGGGTAGTGACCTTACCGTAGTCAATGCAGCGAGGGTGTCCTTTGATAAGACATCCTCAACGCTTGACAACAAGGACATTAAGCTAATTAACTACTTAGCTAGACATAATCACTGGTCGCCCTTCAGTCATTGCTTTGTACAGTTTCGTGTTAAGGCACCCATCTTTATTGCAAGGCAGTTAGCCAAGCATCAGGTAGGCTTGTCATGGAATGAGGTATCACGTAGATATGTGGACTCACCACCTGAGTTCTATGAACCAGATACATGGAGAGGTAAGCCAGAGAATGTGAAGCAGGGTAGTGATGGACAGGCTAAGTCACAATACTTTCCTAACCTGTATCTAGGAGATGTAACGGAGTTAGCCCTGAACAACTACGACAAGATGATTATACAGGGTGTGGCACCTGAGATGGCACGTATGGTACTGCCACAGAATATGTACACTGAGTGGTACTGGTCGGGTAGCTTGTATGCTTTCTCAAGAGTATGTAAGTTAAGGCTTGACAAGACATCACAGATTGAGGTACAAGATATAGCTAGGCAGTTATCTGCCCATTGTTTAACATTATTCCCGCACTGCTGGAATGCTTTAATAAAGAGTACAGAAAATGAGTAATGCTATGTGGAAGTCTAGAGAAGATTGGGTTCAGCATAATCCACACAAAGGACATCCACAATACGAAGAATGGATGAAGATGAAACAGAAAGAAAAGGAGAATGAAGATGAAACCACAGAAGGGCGACATTAAAGAGAATGGAATGAAGTATGATGGTAGACAGTGGAGAACTACAGGTACACCCTACCATACAAATAACAAGGGTTACATATTCTTTGGCGATAAGTTTCGCTCTTTAGATAGTTTCCTACAACAAGGCGGCAAGGTAGAAAGGATAGTACACAAAGTCTCTAAAGCATTAGAGTACAATAGCATTGTTAAAGCACTCTACGATACGGAGAAGGCAGGAGATGTTTACTTAATCACTAATCCTGCTTGGCCTGAGTGGATAAAGGTTGGCAAGGCCATTGATGCTCACGATAGATGCAACAGTTACCAGACAGGCTCACCCCTACGGGACTTTGAAGTTATCAGTTCAATTAGAGTTGATGACAGACACTCTAAAGAAAAAGAGATGCACACACTGTTTGAGAAACATGCTGACGAAAGAAGGTCAGAGTGGTTTAAGATTACGTCCGATAAAGCAAAGGAATTACTCGATGGACATTCAAGCTGAAGCAGATAACTGGATGAAGGAGAAATACAAGATGGACTTTAATAAATACCAAGAGACAGCAGTTGAGACTGCCATCTACCCTGATACCCATCGTATCCTATACCCAGCGTTGGGCATGGCAGGTGAGGCAGGAGAGGTAGCTAACAAGGTCAAGAAGATTATCCGTGATGGCCCAGAAAATATGCCTGATGATTGGAAGGACCAGTTAGCCAGTGAGATAGGAGATGTGTTGTGGTACTGTGCTGCACTTGCTAATGACATAGGCATACCACTAGCACTGATTGCTGCACAGAACAGAGACAAGCTGTTAGCTAGAAAACAAAAAGGAACCCTTCAAGGTTCCGGTGATACACGATAGACATAAAAAGAGGGGGCAATTAAGCCCCCTTTAGTCTAGTTTACTTGTTTTGATTTTTGCTTTCCTATAGCTACTGCCTTTTTCAAATGATTCTTATTAGGCTCTCGTTCCTGCATTTCAATAGGTGAGTAGCCATACGTATTCATATAATACTCTTCCGCAAAGTCTGTTTGAAGAGAGGTTAGTTTAGAATATGCTGCACGGTCAAACGGTGTGTAAGACTTACTCTTGTCATTAAACGCCTCGATGTTAGCTATAGCCTTTGCTTGGCCCCTAATATTTTTTAACCTAGCGTCTAACATTGCACGTTGCTGTAGCTTAGACTTGTTTAGATATAGTTCTGATGTTACTAACTCACTAAGTTCTCTATCAACTATTGGACCAAGTGACCTTTTAACTAAAGCATCTACTGTTTTATCACCAGAATATGGTGCTACTGTCCAATTCTTTATACCAAATCTAACTAGTTCAGCTTCTATTGGATTACGTTTAGCTTCTTTACGTAGACCTGTAAGCTGTCCTATCAGAGGGCTTTGCCTATATATATCACCCTCACGTGTAGGGCTTTCAAATGCAGGTAACTCTTTTGCCAGTCCGGGTAAGTCTTTTATTATAGTATTCTTTAAAGCACTTACAAATCTATCACTACCGCTTACACCTTCTGTTTGTTTAGCATCACGTACAACAGCAGCTTCTGTGTCAAATGCAGCTTGTACGTCACGTACTACACGAAGAGGTGTAGCACCCCCACCAAACAATTCTCCAATATACCCACCCATCATTTCTGATAGACGTTGGGATGTAATATCTGAACTATCTGTTTTAAATAATTCAACTGCATTTTCTAGTATGTATGAACTAGCACCTGTTCTAACTTGAACACCTGTAAATCCTTCTAGTATTTCTTTTAAGTCTACTGCTTGTACTGTTTCAGGCTGGTCTACCATACCAAGAGTAGCTATTTCTGTGCCGCCCATCTTTACAATCAAGTCAGCTAATGCTAGGTAAGGAACTAAGGGGAAGAAGGGGCGAAGGTCACTGGTTGAACCATCATCATTCTTACTCTCAAAGAACTTAACATCTTGATTTTTAGCACGGTAATTTACCGCAGACATAAGTGCCGCAGTACCAACAATACCTTTAGAAAAATCTGACCTAGCTTTATTTAATGCAGCAGCAGCTTGCTTGCCTTGCTTCGTTGCTAAGTCTATATTACCTGCAGCTTTAGATGCTTTAGCTAATCTAGCTGTCTGTTTAGCCATACCATATGTATATGCGGATGATACTATATTAGTAGGCATATACTTAAACTGAAACTGTAAAGCATTAACCATAAACCTACTAAAAGGAAAAGCACCTGTACCTACAGGACCGGGAACAGGGCCGATAGCTTCATTGAACTTGATGAAGTAATGTCCTACAGTATCTCCTGCTTCTTTACCACCTGCTTTAGGCATACGAGAAAATGTAAAGGACAAGGAGTCATCTACTGCTTCGGCTATAACTTCAGATGGTAATACCTTACCAGATAAAGAAAACTCTTCTAGGCTCTTGAACTGACCTACCTTAGTAGGGTTATCTACAATAACACCAGCACGTCTTAACCTTTTATCAATTACATCTGTAAAGATTGCTCTACGGAAGAATAAATCCTGTGCTACGTTAAGACCATTTAGTGTACGGGTGGCACGAGATAGTGACTGGTCAGAGCCAATCTCTTGTAATGACCTATCCATACGTTCAGCAAGACGTGGGTTATGTTTGAGTAATGCCTCAGATAATTCTGCAGTACCTACTGTGTTACGCATCCTGTCTAGTCTGCCAAAACTATCTCTAATAACATTCTTGATACTGCCTTTGAAACCTACAGGTGTATTACCTGTCATGGCGGCATCAGCACCTCTACCTATTTGGTATAGAGAAGACTCCATTGCATCAGCAGCAATGTCCATAGTTAATCGTGTACCTGCTGTTGCTATGTTACGAATTGTTGTAGCAACCTGTGTAACCATCAACGCTCTACGCTCACGGTCTATTCTTTGCATAAAGGAATGTGCCTTGCCTAGTGGACCAATGACAGCATCAGCATCTGTATCACCAATAACTTCTTTATATAATGTAGGGTCAACTTCTTTGATGCCCTTCATAATCTTACCGACACGACTAGCAGTATTTAGATATGCACCAGCGTCCGTAAAGCTGGCACCGAAAGCATCTACAAACTGTTTGTTAGTTAGCCCCGCCCTAGAGATAGCAGATTCAAGAACATCCCCATCAACATCTAACTCGTCTATCGCACTAAGTATGCCATCTTTTCCAGTTAGCATTTCTTCAGTTTGTTGTGCAACATCTTTAGCAGACTTACCTTCAGTCTTCTTTAAAGAGTCACTAACAATCTTACCAATAACTTCAGATGCTTTGGTATCTGTGTCTACCATCTCACCTAGTCTACCAGTATCGGCAAGGTCTTGTACAATATTAGTTACAACATTACCTACACGTTTCATTAGGTCTGTTTTAAATTGCATCTGTGCTATTTCACTAGCACCTTCATCTATTTCACCTAACTGTGATAAGGCTTCCCGCCCAGATGTAACATCAAAAATACCAGTAGCAGTTTCCGATGTAGCTTCTGCACTGCGGTCAGCAGCAGCTTTACCTGCTATATCTGCATTACGTGCATCTAGTAATTCCTTACCAATCTCAGCTTGCTTTACACGAGCCTCTGCAGCATTTACTAGTTTGCCACCTTGTAATCCACCAGATAGCTTTACACCTAATGCTCCTAAACCTAGACCTAATGTACCTGTAATACCAGCACGTAGGTAATCTTTATCTTCTGGTGTATCTTCACCATACTTCTGAGAAAGTCTTTCTAGTTCCTGTAGCTTTAAATCTTGTACAGCAGCAGCACCTGACTCAACAGCTATACCACCAGCGGCAATTCTACCAGCCCTAGTGGTAAGCATACGTTTAGCGGATAGTTTAGCTGCTTCTTCTAGTGCTAGTTTCTTACCCCCCTTTTTAAGTGCGGCTGTGATAGCCCTACTAGCTACAACGGATGCAACTTTACCTGCACCAAAACCAATATAGTTTAGTGGGTCAAGTACAAGAGACTTACCAAAGTCACGTACAGCAGATGCATAACCCGTTCCACCTTCTTGATAGAAAGATGGTAGGCTTTCAAGCTGACTATATAGATAGCCAAACTTGATACGCTCTTCTTCATTAGCTGTGCGTACCCAGTCAAGCTGTCTACCAAGGTCTATACTGTTAAACTCAAACTCACGTGTATGAGTTAAAAACCTCTTTAGGTAATCTTCATTAGATTCATCTTCTTGCTGTGCGCCCTCTTCCCCAAATCTACTTACACTATACTCACTGAGCATATCCATGTAGTCTGTATCAGAAGCCAGTTCACCAAAGGTTACTTGCTCATCAACAATAGCATCTTCCTCTGTATCAAAAGAGGCTGGGTCTTTTTTAGGCGGGGGTAGTAGAGATGATACAACTTCAGCAGACTCAACCTCTGGCTCTTCAGCAAGAGAAAGCACATATGAATTTACATCAAACTCTTCCTCTTCTTGAACAGGTGATGGTATAGCTACAGGTGATACTTCATCTTCTTTCTGCTCATCATCATCAGCAAGAGAAAGCACATATGAATTTACATCAAACTCTTCAGCCATTATTGTACCATCTGCCCTCTAGCATTAACTGCTCTAACTGTTGGATATGCAGTATTCAAGGCATTTAATAAAGCCTGTTCATCTATATCAGGATAAGTTTTAGAGATAATTTTTTCCATAATAGAGCGATTAGCAGGTAATTTATTATCTGCTATAAGACCCGCTATCATATCTGATGGGGTTGGGTATTTAGCAAGTGTTTGCTCCTGTTTCTTTCTAGTTTCTTCTGCCGCTAACTGTGCTGCATCTGCTTCAGCTTCTACATCTGATTCAGTAGGTGTATCCGTTTCATCTGTACCTTCAAGTGCTTCTTGTTTAATTCTTTCCTGTACAGAGTCTACTACTTTACGTAGACCTAAAGCTAATGCTTCATTTTCAGCAGCCGCACTTTTAAATGAACCATCTGGATTCAGAATAGTAGAAGCTACAAAGTCTGCTTCTTTATCTCTTACTAATCCAGCCCAGTGAGCCGTAGCATCTGAACCCTTTAGTATCTCACCACCTGCTACTTGGATACTAGGAACCCCAGCAGTTTCAGTATAAGCAGTATCTGTTTGTAGTTTACTTAACATAGTTCCATATGTAGAACTAATACGTGCGCCTGTCATCTGACCTGCAGCAGGGTTCTCTCTTGCTATTTTATCAGCTTGTGCCGCTATTAAGGCAGCTTGCTTTATCTTTCTTTCTTGAATTTGAAGGGGTGTTAAAGCATTACCTAATACATCCTTACCATCTAAAAGGATAGAAGTATTAATAGCTATCTGCTGTTCTAGTGTTCCTATCTGTGCTTGTGCAGTAGTTTCATATTCTTTGGCAATTGCCATTCCACTTCTGTCTAATGTGGCACCAGTTAAACCTTCAATAGCTTCACGCTCACGTGCAGGAATCAGTTTATTTATAGCGTCAGATACAGATTTACCTGTATCACCCGCACTTAGACCCAGCTTAGAAAGTAATCCAGTGTCTTGCATCTGGATATCAACAGGCTTTACTTCCATACGCACAGAGGCAAGGGCTTCTTCTTTACTTAAATCTGCAAACTGAGATAGGTCAATACCATCAGTACTTAACTTATCTTGAATGTTATATGCAATTCCTTTATTTCTAGTGTCTGTTAGGTTAGAAAGAAAACCTTCTGCAGAGTCTACATCACCACCAACAGCTTGATAAGCAGCCAAACCTTTAGCTACGTCACCACCAAACTCAGTTATAAATTGACCTAAAGCCTTTTCAGCACGTGCGTCATGGACATCTGCAAGGTCCATCTTCTGTGCCTGTCTTGTCTGCCAAAACTTTCTTGCAGCACTAGCCTCTTCATCACGCTTATCCATAGCATCTTTGAGAGATTTATCTACACTGGTTGCAAGACCTGTTATAAGACCTGAACCAAAGCTACCACTAAATAATCCCATTATTTTCTCCGTGCCATAAGACCACTAGATGTATCATCTTCTTGTTCTTCTTCTTTAGCTTCTTCAACTATTTCTTTTACATCAGTAGTATCTAATGATTTTTTATACTCAGCAGCAGCTTTTGCAAGAAATGATTTACGTGTTTTACCTTTATCTGGATTTTCTAGCCCACTAACATAATCTATCTTAGCACTATCCCCAAGTAACATCATCATTTCCATAAGTACAGGAAGCACAAGCATACCTGTATCAACAGTGTGTACACCTTCCATTACACTAGACATTTGAATAGTGTTAGCTAATGTCGTTACAGGAATACCCATTTCCATAACATCTACTAACTGTAGCATAAAATCTTCAGAAGTCATACGAGCCATATAATACTCAATAACTTCATCAACAGTAGTGTATTGGCTTGGAGATTGCCAAGGTCTAGCACCTACTTCAGCAGTTAAAGATTGTCCCGGAATAGGTCCGTCAAAACTAGGTTCATTACTAAGCAACATCTATTTCATTCCTATGTTTACGAATTACTTCTAATTGTTTAGCTACACGAATACTAGGAGAGGAATAATCCATAGATTTATCCATGTCATTACTTTTCCTAGTCAATAAACCTGATGTATCTTTCTCTTTTACGCTAGGTAAATTTTCTATATCCATATTATTATAAGCAGATACTGCTGGATTATACTGTCTGGACATGCTTATTCCTTTTATTCTCTACTACTAAATCCATAAGTTTTTTAGTAGCCCATTTAAGCAATGGTTTATTACTAATAAATGTAGCATATTTTTCACCGTGCGTCAAGTACAATTTTTTAAACCACTTAGGTGCATCGTACTGCATCCATACACGGAATACAAACCAACGTGTATCTTGTTTACCATATACCTCACGTGCTACCCAGCAAAAACCTGTAAAGGCAGATGAACCTATATAAGCACTACCTAATGTACCAATTAAACTACCAATAGCTGCACCAGAAGCAGATGAAGACTGCTCTCCTGCAATTTGTTTACGTGCTTTAGCGTCTAACTCAGCTACAGCTAGTGCGCTAATACGGTCAAGAGAGTTTTCAGCAGATGTCCACGCCCACTCCATTGTGTCACCAAAGTACTGCCACAGATTATTATAGGCTTGATTACTTATATCTAGTACTGCATTGGCATTTAGTTCGTTAGCACGATTAACTGCTGCAGTATCGGCTGTAGCAATCTGTCTACGCCACTGTGCATTAGACTGCTCAATAACAATTTGGTTTTGTGCATTAAACTGGTCACGTTGATTATTTTGTTCTGCATTAAATCGTTCTACAGTATTCGCTTGACCAGCATTAAACTGTGCCTGTGCATTAGATTGTGTAGCATTAAACTGTGATGTCTGTTGTGCCAAACTAGCAAAGAACTGGTCTACCTGATTTTGACTAGTAGCATTAAACTGTGCTGCAGCATTAGTAGCAGCTTGGTCAGTAAACATAGACTGAACACGCTGTTGTGCTTTAAATAGTTCTGTCTGTTGTTGATTAGATAGGTTAGCCATATCTCTTTGCAAGAAAGTCTGTGCATTATTTACAGCCGCTTGCTGACGATTGTTAAGATTAGCAGAATCCATCTGTGCTAATGCAGATGCTTCAGCCATGACCATTGCTTGTGAGTTAGACAAGTTGTTTAGGTCCATAGTATTTACGGCACGAGAGTTCTCTAACTGTACCTGTTGTTCAGCAGTAAAGTTCATATTGGCAATGTCACCAATACGTGCTGAGTTCTGTACACGTGCTTGGAATGCTTGGTCAAACTCCATACCCATAAAGGTAGCACGTTGTTGTGCAGCAAGCATAGCACGTTGTTGATTATTTGATAAGTTTTGTGCTTCAAATTGTGCAGTGACAGTAGCATCTGCCTGTGCAATAGGTAGTGCTGACTCCATAGCAGCCTGTACAACAGCCTGACCAGCTAATGATGAAGCACCTAAACCACGAGCAGCCATAGCCGCTGTAGCACTACGCATAGCACCTGCTGCCCATGCAGGTGTTTCACCACCCTCAAACTGTGTCATCAATCCTTCAAGCTGACCTTGTACGGTAGCTTGTTTAGTAGGTGTTGCTGTTGCAGCTTGTATCTGTTCAGTAAATGCAGCAGCAGTTTCCGCATCTGCTACACCAGTAATTAACTCACCTTCTTGTATGTTACGCTGTACTGGATTATCAATTAGAGTAGCATTACCCTGTGCAGCAGTTAAATCTCCTACACTAGAAGCAGTCTGTTGTGCGGCAGTTACCTGCGCCCGTGGGTCTTCTGGCGCAACCTGTGCAGCTTGTGTAGCTGACATCGCTGTATCTATTGCAGGTGCTACTTGTGTTGCTGTCATTTGATTAGCAGCAGTTTCAGTACTTGGTGTAGCTTGTGCTGTTGTAGCCATAGCTGTAGGCACTGCTACACTACCAGTTAGTTGACCTGTTGTAGGCTGTACTACTTGTTCTGCAGCAACTGGCGTAGCAGCAGCTTGTGTTACACCACCAGTAGGTAAACCGGGTTGATACATGCGTTGCATAGACGCTTCATTAATAGTTGTAGGTGCAGCAGTAGGTGCAGTTGGCACATTAGGATTTGGACCACCCGTAAGAGAGTATGTACCTTCTGGCCCATACATAGGTGGAACACTTATGTCAAATCCCGGATTAATAGCACCACCTTCAGCCAGCTTCTTAACCACACCACCACGTGCCATCTGTTGTGCAGACTTGACGAAACCATCCATACGTGCTTGTCGTGCAGGGTCTTGTTCGATGTAGTTTTGGAACTGGTTCATGTCACCTGAGTAACCCATAGCACCAGCTATCTTCTTCATTGCATCTGGTTTAAACGCTTTAAACTGCATCATATCAATTCATTCCCATAACTACAGTAACCATCATAGCTACCACCATAACTGTGCTACCCATTATCATAGCTTCTAGTCGCCACATTCTTTTATCTAA
>Ga0181421_1000682_pt1 | contig 10032 bp, 10 predicted proteins | sample 44SPOviralmetaG_FD_130146 | JGI IMG/M metagenome (GOLD analysis project Ga0181421, IMG submission 130146) | Marine viral communities from the oligotrophic San Pedro Time Series (SPOT) site, San Pedro Channel, CA, USA - 44 SPOT_SRF_2013-06-19 | ecosystem: Environmental > Aquatic > Marine > Strait...
GAAGTCCTATCTTCCAACAATAGTAGAAGCAATCGAAATTACACTTGTTCTCGCCTTCCACGGGTTCACCGTCCACAATCTTCTGAAACTGAATCCTCTTTCTTGGGATTATGATTTGTATCGGTGGGTCCGCATCAAGAAACGCTTGCCTGAAGTAGTTCGTATTTATCTTGGAGGAGGGCATAATAAGGATGAAGGGTTTGCCGAGTTCTCGAAGGCGAGGCATAATATTCTTACAATCACTAAAGGGAGGATTGCTGATAATTACTTCTCCTCGGTCTGACTCGTAGAAGTCTATATCCTCGTGGATGACCTCTTTACATCCTATATCTTTCAAGTATTCTCCAGAGGACCCGTCTCCGTAGAAGGCCTCCCATATGACTTTGTCCTTTGGTATATATTCCGTGATATCCTCCCACGCGTGTCTCGGGGTCATATAGTCATCGTGCTTGGTGAAGGTTTTTGTGTGGAAACTCGCCATCTTTCTGTATATATAGTTTGGAGATTATTTCTGGTGTTTGAAAAGTTCTGTTTTATTCGCAGGGTCATTGGGAGTTGTTTTTAAAACCCTATCAAATTTTTCGGGTTCTTCTGTAATTATTTCGCGAGTCTTTCCCACGCCTTGATCGTGTATCTGTCTCCCATCGATAGATTACATCGGGAACATATCGGTTTGAGATTACTAATATCATATGTTCCCCACTACTCAAGCTCAAGAAAATAAATTGTAAGAATTCGTAGATTAGGTCGAGACTATATTGGCGTGAACATTCAATTTCAAGAGGTGACAGAACTTGAAACATAAAGCATCATTCAGCGTTTTGAAACACCGATGAACCTTCTTCCTCTGATACATCTTTTGGTATAAATAGCCACCACCCTTGATCGGTGTAATATTTTTGTGACCGCTTGTATTATTCTTACTCAATCCAATGTTGAACATGTTTTCTTGCCTTGTCGCCCACCTCAAGTTAGAGATATCGTTGTTTGCTCTGTTTCTGTCGATGTGATCTATCTGCTCTTTGTTGGTGGGATTGGGAATATAGTGGGATGCCACTAGCCGATGAACCGTCATGGTTTTGCGAGTTTCCCCATTCGATAATGTGACTAGTCTATAGCCACAGCCATTATCGCCAGTCTTCAAATATCTTCCTGTCTTTTTATTTTGAACAACTCCATGCTCATGTATGAGATAATTCGGATACCCTTGTATTTCCATTATCCAATCAGTGTGAATAACCTTTAAATGTTGTGCGATTTTTCAAGATCTGGATATATTTGAAACAGAGAGCATCTGTTTTTGTTTCGAAGTATCTCTGGACCATCTGCCCACGAATCATTTTCTGATATACCCAGACATTGTCTCTGTTGTTGTAAGATATATTCTTGTGTCCGCTTTTATTGGTAGAATATTTCGTTTTATTCTGATTATTTTCGCTTGGTGTCACCCATCTCAGATTGGACACATCGTTATTCAGTGAGTTTCTATCGATGTGATCTACATGTGGATTGTTTTATGGATTCGGGATATAGTGTAAAGCGACGAGTCGGTGTATATAGTGATTTTTCGCTTTCCCGTCACGCCGTAAACTCACGAAGAGATATCCGTTCACTTGGTGTTTCAAGAACTTCCTTGTATGCTTACTGAAGACTCTTCCGTCTTCGTAAATTTGATAGTTGGGAAAGTTTACAATCTCCATCATTACACTTCTATATAGTCTTCAATGTTTAAGTCCCGCGTTTGACACCCTTATTTAAAAACAAAGATAAGGGTATAATATATAGGATGAACACTTCAGATTACGAAAAGCGATTTCGTGAGATCAAGGAAAAGCAAGGTAGAAATGTGAAAGACAACACCGTCAGAAATAATTCAAAAATGATCGCCAAGATCGTGTCAGGCACGAAGCAGAGTGTATGGTTGGATCCGGACGCAGTTGTCGATTGGGTTGAGGCAGGGAAGCTGAGTAAAACCACGCAAAGGAACTATTACTCCCTGATGTTGGCGATGGCGAACTGGGAGAAGGAGTTTTCCCAGGACGTTGATATGATCGATGAGATCATTCAGGAGTATGTGTCTCGAATCAAGGATCTTGAGAAGCAAATCAACCTCAATAAACAATCAAGGAAGGTGTCCGCGGCGAAGGAGGAACAACAAGTTGCTCCTTCTATGGTATTTGATATAATCGATGGTCTCTTCAACAATGGACATGATGCAGAGGCATTGATCCTCTCAATCTTGATGAATTTCCCGTATAGAGCGGAAGTGGGGACACTGGTCTATATCAAGCTGATGGACTACAAGAGGAAGGTGAAGGAAGTGGGAGGCATCAAATCTCTTGATAAAAACTATCTTGTGGTTGGGAGCAAGAAGATGTTTGTGAGTCGTTCAGATTACAAAACATTCGGTACTTACGGAACCATCCTCAATGATATTGATGATAAGACTCTTCAGAAAACGATTCGGAAGTATATTGCTAAGCATAAAGTAGAGAGTGGGGGGAGTATGTTTGGATTCAGCGATCGTCAGGAGGTAAGTAAAAGACTCGGATATCTGACGAAGAAATTATCGGGGGTGTCTCTCGGTCCAGCGGCAGTAGTTAAGGTCATGTTGTCCAATCAAAATTTTACGGGATTGGCAGAGGCGGCGGACTTTCTGAAGGAAGCTTCGAGAATCCGAGGGACTGCCTTAAATGTTCTCCAAGATGTCTATCTCCATAAAAAATCACTAGAAGACTGACCGCCATACCAAGGCCCATCCTATGATATATAGTATACCTAGAAATAAATGGAGGCATTCAATTTTTGTATCCGAAGCGAGTCTTGAAGGAACTAACATTCTTTCCTCTGGAAGTGCTGTCGCCCCACAATATGTATCTGGATAGTGCTCCAGCGGTCTCGGGGTTTGACCAATCCTCATTCCTTCTATGACGATCTAGATATCTTTTTCTCTGATCTTTATCCTTAGTCAACGTGTAATCAGGTGCTCCTGCTTGCCCGAAGTGAATCGTTTTGGTCCTTCCGTTCTCTCTCGTAAATACGGCCATTAGTTTTTTTCCAGACTTTGTTGAGTTTTTTATTATAAGTGACATTGCCATATACAATAGAAACATAAAAAAATACAGGTGAATTATCCCCAGAACCACGATGCGGAGGAGCTTGGAGTTTTAAGGTCAGATTCAGTAGACTCTGATTCTGATTCTTCGGGTTTTTCCGTGAGGTGGTAGGGACGAGTGTTCTCTAGAATCTCTAGTAACATGAGACGCGTCCTCTTCTGCTCTTCCGTTAGTTTTTTCACTTCTCTCTTGAGGAATTCAAGTGAGATGTTGGCAGCGGTGATTTTCTGAGCGTTCGATTGAGAGGACATCATCTAGTATCTAGCACATTTTAATTTTCGGAGGGTTATTTTTTCGTTTTCTCTTTTTCCAGTTCGTCGAGTTTGCGTTGAAGATCTCCCAGGATATTGTACGAAGTATCAACAGAGCGTGTAATCCTGTATATGACGACGCTATTGGGTGAGCATCGTGATGCCGTTCCATCCGGATCATCGATCTGAGTTGTGATGCTTGTGATGGTGACTGGGCGGGTAATTGTGTGACTGATTGAGGAAGGACTAGAGATGAAGAAATCCTTGAGGGAGTTTGTCTTGTCTGCAATCCCAACAATCGGATATTTGCTGTTCCCTGATCCTAGGACAGAGGATACATTCAAGGCAAGGTCACTTCTGATATTATAGAATCCGTTATTGATCTGCGTCGGATACTCCGATGCCACCACAGAAACTGAGGTTGTGGGAGCGATGATCTCAGGCAAGAACGCAAGAAAGACTTCCTTATTTTTTGCTGATCCCGCATCAAAAGCCTTGAATTGGAAAGCATGGAAGAGAGTATTGGAATATTGAGATTCCTTGAATTTGTTCTGTTGCCATGACTTGATGTCTCTGCTTTTCACATCCGCATTTGTTGTCAAGATATTAGATGTTGACGTGAAGTCCGTATATCGTTTCTGTCGTTCGGGAGGGTTATCATTGTGTAATTGATCGTATGTGAAACCGAGACGACCCCATAATGAATCTTCCCAAACGTCTCTATTATACCCGAAGTCTTCGATGAATATTCCCGTAGTAGTATCATACACTTGGAAGGTTTCAAGATTGCGATTGACTCGTCTTCGTGATTCTTCTGTTCCTCCCGTAGCGTATTTGAAATCAATGGTCTCTTCATAGGGTCGCATCGATGGAGACCAACTATTATATTGCTGCTGAGGATTGATTTTATACACGATCTGAGATTCATCAAAACTCTCATCTGCTTCTGTGAGGGTGTTGAGATTCCCTTTGTTGAGTGGGGTGTGGAGATTATTGAACGAGAAATGGGCTCCATCATAGGCGACTGCTGGTGAATCTGCTCCAAGATAAACATTCGCTAAAAATTGATTGATGCTGTTGTTGAAATCATCGTTAGAATTCACACCGGGTTGCGAGTAGATTCCTTGAATGGTTGCGACTGTGTTACCAATCACTGGGTCTGAAACAAGAGGCGGAGTGACTCCATGTTGAGTATCTGTATCCCAAAAATCTTTTGTTCCATCATATGTCTGTTTGTATTCATACTTGGGGATTCCACTTGTGAGACCAATAGTTGCTGTTCCCCATGCGTTCCAATGACGATCATATCCAAGTTTTCTTGTATCTTCAATGACTCCGTTTCCACCTTGGTCTGTTGTGAAGAAGTGAGGAGGTAATCCCACGCCATTCCCAGCCGAATCCAGCAGTTTATTGGGATAAATTACGATTCCGCCCGTGAAGGTATGTCTCCCAAAACATCCATAACTATAATTTTCATTTTGAGAGTTTTGATTCGCAACTTCTGTATCAGAGTAGAGAGTATCTTTTTGTGTGGGATCATAATGAAAGAAGAAGGGAGCAGAGTTGAGTCGACGGTCGCCAGTTCCGACGGGTGTGAAAGGAAAGAGAACAAACTCTGAACTATTATCGGGATTATTTAACTCACGCGAAAATATATTCGGATTGGTTGCTCCCGTATTGGTGTTTGTGATTTGATTCCCCCTCCAGTCATAATACGAACAACCGAGCATTGCGTAATTCGCCCAGTTCGCATCAAGTTTGGGATCTCCGTGAATTAGATTATTGTAGAACTTATTTTCATATTGGTTCATGTGTAGATATCGAGCGTTGTTGATATTGACAAATGAGGTTTCTTGAAGGGTGGCGAAACCCGCAACATTGACTTCTTTGACTTCATAGTAAGGATTGAGATTAAAAGCGAACGGCACGTTCAAGATATTTGTTTTACATACATTTCTGATATTTTCCTCAGAGAATAGTTCGGGATAGTTGGCCTGAGCATCGATGAATTTTTTGAGTTTGAGAAGATTCTCTGGAGTATATGGGATATTTGTATTGACTGGATTATTCTGATAGTATGTGAAATCGCCAGCGATTCCCGAATTATCTATCATGGATCCAAAGATATCATTGAGTTCTTCTCCCGCTTCGACGAGGTCAGGGCGTTTCGTAGCAATGAATTGATATTGATTGTAGAACATCATGTTAGCATTCGTCTGAATACCACTTCTCTCAGGTAGATATCCCGCAGTGATATTTGTGGGTCCGCTGACCCCGACAGCGGTGGCGGGTGCCGTGGGAGGTGTCGTATTGTTGAGTGTGTGATCGTAAAACTTCTCTTGACCGAGATAATCATTGGATGCGACAAATCTACGATATGTGGATGTTTCTACAAACTTTTCAAGATTGGTGATCGTTTTTGCTTGAAAACCATTCACTATCGGTGTCTGTCCTCTCTCGATGGTTTGTATATCATCGTCCCCAAGTTCACTGCTTCTTAATTGTCGTGTGAGTTCTTCGCTGACATACTTGGCAGATGTGAATCCGGGTTCTAAAGAAAGATCGACTCTATCTCTATAGGTAATAAAATCATGGAACTCGGGATCCATCGCATAATACGGAGGTATGAAATCATAATAAAGATCATCGTTGATGGGTGCGGGTTCAAAGGTTTGAAATCCATCATCGTATAATGGGTGAAATAAACTTTTGGTTCTCATCATAATTGTCATGCGTGAATTATCATTTTTGATAATGAGTCGCTTGGTTCTTCCTTGTCTGACTAATCCTTGTGTGACACCAACGACGGGTGCGACATCTGCTTCATAATCCAAGATGATCTTGTAATCTTCTAACACATACCCATAGACTTCATCTACATCAAAGAACTCTGTTTCACCGGGGGCCGGGGCGGGGTTTTGTTTTCCAATCAATACGTTCTCACCCCGACATCTTCCCGTCGCTAAACTATCGTCAACCGACCATGAGATTGGATTGGTATTCTTGACTCCTTGAATATCGAAGAAGTTTTCATTGCCGAATCGTCTTGGTAATTGATACATACATAATCCGTCCATGGTTTTGTAATAATTTATCACAAGTGAAGTTGAACTATCTTTCTGAATAATACTTTCCTGTTTGTTTTCAACATAGTCCATATACATGAATTCTTCTTTGAATCTATCTGCTATGTGAGGAGCAGCGGGATCTCCTTGAGTTCTTACTGGGGAGAAGAAGCGTCTTCCACTTTCTGCTACGAGGAGTTGATTATTCCTATTGTCGCCCGCAAGGAGGGTTTGCGTTTTGGTGTATGTGATTGTTTTAGCACCCGGCAGATTGATATCCTTGAACTCGATGCTTTCGGGAGTCCCCGCACCTTTCTCCGAAATAAAACTGTTATACACTGCGATACGATCTCCAGGGTTCAATCGGACACTTTCATTGAATGAATTGGTCCATTGATTGTTGAGTCCATCCTCAGTCCTAGTCACGGCGGCTTTACGCTCGCAGATAAGCATACGCTGTTCATCGTACTCTGCTGACATGTTTCTTATTTGGTATCCAGTAGATTTTAAATCTGCCTTGGGTTTAAAAACAGGAACATTTTTTATATTATATTGTATGCTAGCCATTCACAAAAGCTTCACACGGAACGACCTCATTGGAATCATCGATGATCTCCCCTTACCCATTTGTGTTAGTAAGAGCGACTACAAAGATGAACTTAAGAAGAAGATCTACGGTGCGATCGAACACGACAAGAGCATGGTTTTCACTTCCCTTAAGTATCCCGAGATCAGGAATATCACAGAACTCCTGTGTTATCTGAAGAATGAGAATCCCAAGCGACGGATGAGTAGCAAAGAGAAAGATAATATTATCGCAATCTCTAAAAAGATCATTCACTACTGTGATGTGGATTACAGGATTGAATATTCCGACTATGAAACCCAACAGGAAGTCGTCGACGATGTGAACTATATCAGGCAATATGGTGACTTATTATCCGTCAGAAAAGCATGTGAAAAGTATAACCTCCAAGGAGGCATTGTGAAACTCGAACCAGTTCTTAGTCTTGAGAAAAAAGAACAACTTCGGAAGAAAAAACTGAAGAGAACCGTTCACTCTGGCGTGAGGTTTGTAAGGAAAGAAACCTGGATTACGTTCGACTGACCGTAGATAAGGGTATGATGTAATATGAGGATGGAATGAACTATTCTATGTGTCCATGCTTTCAAAGTGAGCGTTTTCCTTCCTGAGATGTTCGTTCTCGAGTTTGACTTGATTGAGGGTGCTCATGGTATGATTCAGTTGACTCTTGAGATCACTGACTTGTTTCTGGAGTGTCTTGTATTTATTGCGGTTCTCGATATACTTGTCATCTAGCATTTGGTTATATTTTTCTTTTTGTTCTTGGAGGAGACGGTCTAGTTCCTTCTGTGAGATCAAACCTTTCTCTTCCATGATCTCTTCATTGGCTTTTTCAAGTTTCTTGATCTCTTCATTCTTGCTTCTGAATCGACGTGAGAATGATTTCATATGCCTCATCGTCTCTCCTTGGGATAGATAATAGGCCTCACTATCTGACCCATGCGTTTCCCACCACAGACCATTCAAAAATATATTCCATACCATCTCTATCAAGACTCCCTCTGAGCGAACCGGACGACCCGTTTCTTTACTGAACTTTTTGCTGTGGTTTGACTTCAAAGACTTCATTCCGGTTTGTTCTGGATCCATGTCTACAGGATATAAACTCTCAATCAAGTCCCACACCATCTGCTTCTTCATATCACAGTCGAACTCAAACATCTGCTTGTTGCGGATTGTACTTAGCATACTCACGATCTTTTCATCACTACACATAACAGGATTCTCCATTATATATAATAGTCATATAACTTTTAAGTATCATATAACTTCTAATAGTTACTATCAAGTCAAAAAAAGTTAGAATCTCAAAAAAAAGTCATATAAGGCAGTTAGTATAGTAGTGTGATAAACCTTCCAATATTTCGCTTCTATGAGGACTTTTTTGTAATTACCTCTTACCCCCGTTATATGACTTTTTTTCGTGATTTTAACTTTTTTTTGACTTAGACTAACTTGTTCTTACTACATGTTATTATTGAGACATAGTATTGATACATTCTTGAAGAATAGTATATCTTGTATTTGAGTTCTTTCAGCACTTGATACTTGAAGTGATCTTTACTGAAAGCTTCGATATGGTTGAGTTTGTATTGAAGACGGATACATTCTCTGATATCTTGATTTACGTCTAGCTTAGTCAGAAACAGAAGATCTTCGTACATATTCTCTCTTTCATGCTCCTTCATCTTAGAAGACAGATATATGGCGTAGTCCATCAGATAATGAACCTCTATATTTTATTTCCCAATTATAATCTTATCCTCTATCAAGACAATGTATAAGTTTTATTTGAATCTCGATCGCTCTCCAGAGCGAAGACAAACCTTCGATGAAACATGGACTCGCTTCAAAGCTACCGATGGTCATTCATTTACCGATGATGAACCCATCTTATCCCGCATGATCTCCATGTGGAATATCCATGAAAAAGAACATCGCGCCAAATGTGGATGTTGGCAGTCACACTACAACATGCTGTCCCATATCAGAAACAACAAGCTGAATCGTGTCATCGTCGTTGAAGATGACGCTCTCCAGGTGAATGACATAGATATAGACCTCTTGTCCAAGTGTAAAAATTTCACATACATCGGTGGATACTTCGCTAACATCAAGATGTTTGATGGACCTCTAAAGCAACATGAATGCCCAGAGTCTCACTATGGAATAAATCAGATCGATAAAACAGAGTGTAGGATATTAATGACTCTGAGTTACTATATACCACACTGGACAATCGCCAGAGATATTCTTGATTATCTAGACAGCAAAGCAAGGATTCGAGCTATTGATGTGATGCTCTATAACATTGTCAAAGTTCCTCAAGACTACGTCTATCCTGCGATTTTTGTTGAAGCAGACTTTGAGTCTACCATTCACAAAAAATCACGTCACAGACATCCGAATCAATATTATTTGCTGACTTAAAAAATCGAGCAATTAAGGTAAGTGTATGAACTCAAACGATGCCGTATAAAGATTCAGAAAAGCTAAAAGAATACAATCTTCAATATTATCAGAAGAACAAAGAAAGAATCAAAGAATATCGTAAAACTCCTCAAGGTAAGAAACCAAGAAAAATATCAGTTTGGAAACAACATGGTATTCAATGCGATGAAGAATGGGATGAAGTGTATGAATGGTATATATCATGTAAAAATTGTGATATATGTGATAAGGAGTTTGTAAACTCGAGAGACCGTTGCTTAGATCACGATCATACCCTTGAAGGATATAATATCAGAGGTATATTGTGCCAAAAATGTAATTATTATCAGAATGAACTCTAGTCACAATCTGCCAACTTTTCTCTGAGGTAACAGACGAATGATAATCGGTTGTATTTCTTCCCAATCCCTGCGGTCCCTACCTCTGGGTTATCACGAGGATACATGTCGGGGAGAGTGTCATTATATGCCTTATCCTCCTCCGTCTCATACAGAGGTGTATTACAGTGATACTGGTGGACATCTATACACACGAAATCACCTTGTCTCAGATCGAATCCCACA
>Ga0181421_1000687_pt1 | contig 10001 bp, 7 predicted proteins | sample 44SPOviralmetaG_FD_130146 | JGI IMG/M metagenome (GOLD analysis project Ga0181421, IMG submission 130146) | Marine viral communities from the oligotrophic San Pedro Time Series (SPOT) site, San Pedro Channel, CA, USA - 44 SPOT_SRF_2013-06-19 | ecosystem: Environmental > Aquatic > Marine > Strait...
AGACAAATGGAGATCTTCAAAGTTTAATTTAAGCCAGATAAAGAAAAAGGAAATTTTAGATGATCAAAGATTTTACACTTTAGGTTTTTATCTATACAATACGGATGATGAGCTTAAATCAGCTTATATGTATTCTGTAAAAAACGAGCCTCCTGCCTTAAGCTGCCAATCGGTGCAAGAATTCCAGGATAAAGTTGTATTTGATTTAAATATAGAGGGAAGCTTAGATGCTAAGAGAATAGACGTTTATTCTTCATATGATGGGCAAACTTTTAATAAACTAAAGACTGAGAACCTTCTGTCTCAGGGAGAGAAAATAATACTTCCAGTTAATTATTCTGAAATAAAAACATATAACGATGTTGTTTACAAGTTTTTGGCTCACGACATTATAGGAACGGGCGAGTGGTCTAACACAGTTACTGGTTCCATAACCAAGGTGGAAGAAACCCCTTCTGCGCAAATACCTTTTTCTCAAATATCCCAACAACTTAATCAATCTTTGGTTTCTGTGTATTTCGCTCAGTTTGATGGCAACTTATCTGGACAATATTACTCTAATAGCTCTCAAAGCTACAATTTTAGCGAATTCGACTCGGATGGCAGGGAGTTGGGGTATAACGTCATATTAGACTCTTCGTACTCTTACAGCGGCTCTGGCGCCCAAAGGAGCTTAGACCTTAATGATGTCATGAGTTTGGATTTAAGCTCCTCAGAGACTGACGAAACAAAAACTTCCTACAAAAAGAGAAAATCTATTTGGCAAAATTATGGTAATCAAACCTTTTCCCTTAACCTAAACAACACTTCGGGTATATCAATAGATCAAGTCAATTTAGAAATTGAGAAGTTTTATAAATAACTACGCGAACATGTAAAAGAAATCGTCTATCATGTCACAGTTTTCAGGGTACTCCTGTTCAATTAAAGGCCTTATATATTCATATCTCTTAATTAATTTCACAATTCTGTCTGGCCTTTTGTTTTGATGAGTTGCGAGTTCAAAAACAAGTTCGCTAGATAGTCTAGCTAATGCTATTTTGAAGCAAACTTTTTTAAATTTATTTAATTTTTCTTCAGCTTCTTCAATATTTAGATTTAATAACCGATGGTGTCTGAAGTATTCTTCCAGCAGAATTTTTTCGTAGCTTTCGGATTTACAGAGACCAGTAGAAAGGCATAAAAAAGCTAAATCAAAAAAGGGGTCTAGAACAAAGGACTGATGAAAGTTAATAAATTTAAAAAAATTGTCTCTAAATAAAATTTTAGATTTTGTTAAGTTTGTATGACATAAGCTAAAATTGTCCTGATCAAGGTTTTTTATCTCTTCCTGAACTTTGCTTTTGATCACAGGTAAAAACCCTACATATTTATCATAGTTGGGAATTTTTGTTTTAAACTCTTCTAAAATATCATCTGGAAGTATGTCTTCGAAATCATTATCTTCCAAGAAAGATTCTAAAAATATATCTACCTCATTATCTCTTGACCCTTGCGTAAACTCGTGAACAAAGGAAAGATTCATAGCTAGAGGATCCAAGAGTTGAAAGAACTCTCTTTCTGAAATATCAAAAAGGGATAAGCTCGACTCAAGCGTAACTATCAATATATTTACTTTAGAGTTTGAATACTCTACCTGTTCGGAAAAAGAAGGTATTGGAGAAATTTGCTTACCCTTAAATAACTTCAAATTGTCATACTCTTTTTGTAGAACAAGGCTTGGGTCGTCTTCGTTAATTTTTAAAACAAATAATTGATTATCAAAAGTAAAAGAATAAGAATCGCATTCAATATTTTGGTCGATCAGTGTAAGAGAATTCAAAATTTCCGATATATTGAAACCGTTTTTTTCAATGGTTGATTTTGACAAAACGTCCTCAATAAAATTAAGCTCTTCTTTTGATATAGAAGTATTCTCCGTGCCCACAAAGATTTTTTCTTTGAGCAGGTTATCTGTGGAGAACTTGTCGTGTTTTGACATCTTTATATATTACACTAGTTTGAGGAGTTTTCTACATTCCTTGGCTGGAATATCCTTATAGCTTTTCCAAGTTTTAATGACTTCTGGGTCGTTCTCGTACTTACCTTCTGTATAAAGCGTACGGAGCTTAGATAGAAAAGAGCTAAAGTCTGTACCCGCTTTTTCCTTCAAAATACCTTGAGGGCTAATATCTTTAGCTCCAGAAGTGTGGGATGATGGGGGAGCTACTATGGGAGACTTATTCTTCGAAGAATCAATCTCGTCAGCTCCAACAATATGGATACCCAGAAAGTTACGAACGGTCCGAACAAACGCACGGTTTTCCGCGATGCACTCCAAAAATTTAGCCGCGAATCCATTTGTGTTATGTGTTGTGGCGTTAGCTATGGAAGTGAAAGTTTGAGTATGACCATAAGCACCTTCGTAATTTTCTATCCAATTTATCATACATTGAACGACAACGCGGCTATCCGAAGACTCTGTAATGTCATAAGTTACATTATGAAACCCACGAAGTTTCGCAAGCTCTTTGATTCCGCCGAGCTTAATTAAAAGCTGATTGTCTTCAAGTCCATCAATAGAATCTGGGACTGGCATCTTACGCATTTCAAAATGATCCTTATTGGGGTATAAGTGTTCTGGACTAATCATAGCCCGCCAATTAACCGAGCCGTCTTCATTAAATTCATATTCAACAGACTGTAAAAGTCCATGTTCATTGCGCGCCCATATGTCTGGGCCGTATAATTTATTCTTCTTCATATAGGTATAAGCTTTCTAATTCTTTAGATGAGGCTTCATCATATACGAAATTATTAGAATTGTCAAGTCTTTTCGCGGAAGATTCTGAATTAAATGATTTGCCGTCAATAGCGAAACGTTTTTTAGAGAAAAAACTCGAAGCTTTAATTTCCTTCTGGGGTTCTGACTCCTCTATAACATTGTAGTCAAAATACTTTAATCTTACTTCGTTTATATCAATATCTTTTCGAACCTGAATAATTAAACTAATCTTTCGCTTTTTTAATTCTTTAAAAAATTTTGATTTGTCTGTATTTTCTGAGTCTTGATATTTGAATATAATTTGTTTGAGTTTCGGCATATACTTTAATAGCTCAATATCAAAAGCCGAAGTAATGTAAAGATTGACGTAACTAAATCGACACCAGTCTACTATATTTTCTAAATTCCAATGAAGGTCTCCCCTAACATTAATGGGCTTGTCTTTTAGTTGTTCAGATATTCCTGAGAAATTTGGTACTATTTCCACCACATCGTTATGAAAAGTTTTTCCAATTCTAATTGTTTTAAATTTTATTTTTTGTTTAATATGCAATTGATCAAGGATTTCTTGAGCAATTACCTCTGGTTTGATTTCATTAATTCTTTGACAATCTTCATTAAAAGAAGGCTTTGAAGTAGAAAAGTCTGGTGTGATAATTTTACCCATAGAAATGGAGTTAAAATTACTTTCATAAATATTTGTCAATAAGGAGACTGATGGAATTTTATAATGATCGGCAATGATTGTATTGTGATTTGCCAATCCAATGTACAGCAAAGATTTTTTAATAAAAAAGTTTTTTTGTTTGGCTGATATTTTTGGAATTTCAATCAAGGAAATATTGCCTTTTTTTAAAAAAGGCTGGATAAGAGACCAAACAATGTCCCAGTAATTATAACTCTCGGATTTGTTATCCGAATTGAAATCAAAGCAGATATAATTTTCTAAGACATTGGGATAAAAGTGTTCGGTGATAGTGGGCTTACCAACCTTAACCCCCAAATCTTTTGCATAAACTTCAACTAAGCTACTCATATTGTTTTATTAATTTTAGTGTAATTCAAACTGTGTTTTATCTATACCATTGTGATGGTAATTATGAAAACGCTGGGTGCCATAATGAGGCAAAAACGCTATATCAAAAAATCCTTTGTGATCTCCAGAACCCTCTAAAAGATGCAAATTATCTATCTCAGTAGAATAAGCTAAAACTTTATGTACTAACGGATGGTCTTCGATGTGATCAAAGAATTTCGGTGCCGTGAACACATAAATATCATGGGATGGATAAAGAGTATTGAGATTATCAATGAGAGAATTTATTGACAAGACATCTATGGCAGACGCTGGCATGACAACTGCAATCCTATCCCCATCATCTAGCAAGTCCTCTAGGCTTGTCTTTTTCTTTTGTTCGTTTTCCCAATCAAAATCATAATCGATCTCTGGCATAGCGTCTATAATTGATTCTAGTTTCTTACCCACTGCTTCTGTAGAATAATTATCAATAGTCCATTGTCGGGCTCTTGCACCCATCTGAGCCGCTTTTTCTTTATTCATTTGCCAGACTTTTTTTAATTGTTTAGCAATGCTAGACGGATAAGTGGAGGCTTTAATAAATTGAGTTCCTGGTTCCCTGTATTCTGACCAATCAAGGGGAAAGCTGCCCGATTCCGTTGTGCAAGAATCTTCTCCGCAAGAATAATTTGTCACTAAAGTAATTAGCTCGGTCATTTTAGCTTCGAAGATTGGTATTTCCATACCCCCACTCGTGAATGGGTGACAGTAAACATCCATAAGATTATAAATTTCGTTGAGCTGATCTTCGTCAACACCTGCTTTTATATTAGTCGTATTCAAAGATTTTTCCGAACCACAAAAACGACACTTTTGTTCTTGACCCGTAAATGGGCGAACTTCGTATTCGCCACAATCAGAGCAATAATAAGTAGTCAAAATATCTTGTTTATTTAAGTTCTTTTCTTCAATAAGTCTTGGTATATCCCAACCTTCGGACCAGTGCGTATGAAGAAGCAATTTGGCATTTGGGCATTCTTTTTTAAATATTTTGAAACCCTCCATTAGATTAGGGACACTCTTGCGAAGTTGATTCCTAAAAACAAATCCAACTATAAACTCATCGGAAAGGCCAAACTTTTTTCTTAATTCTTTTTTCCTTTCTTTCGTGAGCTTGTAAAAGTCTTCCGCCTCAACGCTCCCATGCAAAGTGCCTACATTATCATGTCCCATTTCTTTTAAGTCCCTTTCGGCAAAAGAGGCCCAACTGTAAAAATGTTTTGTTTTAGGGGCGGCCTCTACTGCCTGGGGTAATATAGGTTGGCTGTCTAGGGTAGTCCAAATCATGTTATTAATTTTGTCCCACCAAGGCTTTTTCCAGTAGTCTGTAAAAGCCCAAATATCTTCAACACCAAGATAAAGATCTGGTTTAAATTCTTTAATTGCAGTATCTATCATTTGCCCTCCATAACCAGCAATGCGAGCTTTTTGAGGATCACCGTTTAAGGCTTTTATGACTTGTGGATTGTTTGGCAATGATCCTTCAGCTTGCCAAGGTCTTAATTTTAAAGACGGATGGCCCCATTGTAAGCCGTTAGCAAACTCGATAATTTCATATTTACCAGTTTTATATAGGTAACGAAGTATATTTTTAGCATTCTTACCAAAACCCGTAAAAGCTTTTGATGAGTTTGAATGGAAGAGTATGCGCTTCATTAGTAGCTAAAGTACTTAAATAAAAATAAATCAAAGAAGGCCTTAAGCGTTCTAGCTTCTGCTATTTCTACACCCATTCCAAATTTGAGAGTTGAATTTTTTACCACGCTCAAGGAGAAGGCTTTTTTGCCGTCTTTCTTTGTATACGGTTTAAAGGAAATTTGAGTTTTGTCGTCGTTGTAACTATGATAGGCGGAGAATTCTGTATAGTTCTCAATTGCGTTTAATACGCCACCGACCTCGTTCTCGGATAATTTAAAGTAAATATTTTTTTCTGGATCTTTTGCGTTTGCGCTAAAAGAGCCCGATCTCTTGTTTGCGTCCCAGCTTGCTTGCTTGATGGATTGAACTAGAAGTGAAGGTTTTTGCTGATTGCCTTCTTTATCTTTTTCTAAAATTTTAAAGGAAAAGGCGCATCCAGAATTATACGAATTAGGTTTGTAAATATCATGCTGTCTCATTGCAGGATAATAATAAAACTGAGGAGTATTTCTATATTATTGCACAAAAAAGGCGGTATTTCTACCGCCTTTGTTTCTAGATCTGTGTGGCTCCCATTGAAAGCTTCTGGAGACTATCCTTTGAAAACTTTCGAATTGATTGAGCATTCCTATCTCGCACAATCACATATTGAGGCGTTTCGCGAACGAACTGTGCGTTGAGCGTTTCACCTTGCCGAGTAGTAAGGCCAAAGAATCGACCGCCACTTGCACTAATCGCTTTCACGATGCGTTTTGTTTTTCTATTCATATTTTTATTATTTATTTTAAAATCCTATTTTACCAAAAGAAGGCACATTTCTTTCATTTTTTATTTCTTCTTTTGATGTCTTTAATTTAAAAGCAAATATATCATATACAGTATCGATGTCAACATCAAAAACTTTATTTTCTAAACTTTTACCCCATTTTAAGAGGATTTTGCTGTATTTTTCAAAATATTTACCATACTCATCTTCTGATTTAAAATTTTCCTCTGCTAGTTTGCCTTCCATATCTTTAGCTTTCTTGGGGCGGGTTATGTTCATCTTTCTTGTTCTTGCTCCAGATTCATCCAGTATGTCAAAAGCTTTGTCTGGAAATTTTTTATTTTTTAAATAAATGTCACAGAGGTCTATAATTTTTTCTAGAACCTCTTCGCTGTATTTAACTTGATGGTAAGTTTCGTAAGGTGCTTTGGCGACCTTTATCAAATCTAGAGTTTCTTGTTTTGTGGGCTCAAGTATTTCAATTTTTTCAAAACGCCGATCGAGCGCAGAATCTTTTTTGAAAAAGCTGTTATATTCTTCCATTGTGGTCGCCCCAATGCAAGATATGTTACCTCTAGACAGAGCTGGTTTAAATATATTCGCAAAATCTAACCCCCCTTCGGTACCACTTCCAGCTCCGATGATCGTATGAATTTCATCAATAAATAAGATATATTGTTTTTTTTCAGAAAGGTGAGAAAGTATATCTTTTAATTTTTGTTCCATTTGTCCCCTGTAAATTGTACCAGCTAGGATTGAGGTCAAGTCTAAGGAAATTACCTCTTTATGTAATAGCAAATCTGGACACTCTCTCTTCACTATTTTCTCGGCCAAACCTTCAGCGATGGCCGTTTTGCCAACGCCAGCTTCTCCGACTAAGATGACATTACTTTTATTTCTTTTTAGAAGTATTTCGAAGGTTCTTTCTATTTCTTTATCTCTACCACATATCTCATAATCACCTCTTTTCATTATCTTTTCATTTAAATTTTCAGACCAGTCTGAAATATCTAAAGAAGGGGGTTTATTTAATGGAGCTTGATCAGGTATGCTGGAATGCATTGCTTCTTGAGGTGGCCCAGACCTTATAATTTCTTTAAAGTCTTTTAATAAATTTTTTAAATCAACCTCTAAGGCGACAAAAAAATCAGCGATCTCTTGTCTAGTCATTAGTATAGAAAATAGGATATGATCAATGCCTATATAGTTATCTTTAAATTTACGAGACTGGATCAAGGCATTATCTAGAATTTCTGTAATTTCTGGGGCAAATATTTCTTTTTTTCTTCTAGGTTCTTTATAGTTTAATAAAACATGATTTATATTTTTATTAATACCCTCTTTGATTAAGCCATTAGAGATAAATACATAATCAATGTTACTATGATCAAACTCGAGAAGAGATGAGAGTAAATGCAGGTCTATGACTTTAAGGTGACCAAGTTTTTTAGCGATTAACCTTGAATTGTCAATAGCTTTTTTTGCGGAAGGGGTTAGGTTGTAATTAGATAGGTCCATTATTTTATTTCTGATAACTTGGTGTAAATTTTTTCGTCCAATATGGTGATTTTGTCTCCAAAAATAATATCATCACCCTTGCTTCCATAAACGAAAACGATTTGTTCTTCTTTTGGCTTTTTGCCTCCATTATTTAAATAGTTGTCTAGAGTAGCGGCTCGCCTATTGTTCATAAGCATAAAATTAACTCTACCAAAATCGTCTTGTATCTCAACTCTCATATATTTGTTTCCCGCTGCACTTGTCCGAGATATACAATCCGTAACGACTCCAACAAATTTAACTCTGTCATTATTGGCTAAAGATTTAAGTTCTATACTGTCAAACATATCTGCGCTGTTTTCAAATACATTTTTGATTTTTGTGGAATGGCTGTAGCCTAAATATTTACGTTCAAAAAACCAATTTGCAAATTTTAAATGATCTTTGTTCTTATCATAAATTTTTCTATAGGAGGAATATTTTTTCTTAAAGGTTTCGAAGCGCGAAGGTTTCATAATGACCTTTCCATCGTCCGCAATCAAAGAATCCTTCATTACAGAATGAATGGTATTTAATACATCATAATTGAACTTTTCGCCTAGATGGACAACGTTGCGTTTTTCTCTTTCTGTTAGAATATTGAAAGCTTGAGACTCTAATACCAATCGACAGCGATTTGGTATTTTTGAATCTGAATCACAAAAAGAATCCATCATGCCTCCTTGCACAAGGCCAGATAAAACACCGATATTGAGACCGCACTGTTTAGCTGTAACAAAAATATCATATTTATTTTGAGTAACTTCTTGAGCTTTTCTAAAGTCAACTAAATTCTCTAGAGTTTTCTCTGAAACCCCTTTGATACTATTCACTCCAAACCTAATGTTACGACCTTCTATACCGAAATTAATGTCAGACTTAGAAAGATCTGGTGGAAGGAGTTTCATGTCGAACAAGCAAAGCTCTTGATTTATCAGAGCAATCTCCGCATGAGAGTCTGGCTCATGCTTTGTCATTTTAAGCAAGGACAAAAAGAACTCTTGTGGATGCTTAAATTTTAAGTAAGTCGTAATTGCTGCCAGAATAGCATAACTAATTGAGTGCGATTTGTTAAACGAGTAGTTGGCCGAATCTTCTGCGACCTTCCACAAAACTTCCCCGACTTCTTTATCTAAACTTCTTTCTTCGATCTTTTGCTCGATCTTAGCTTTCCAAGCGGGCATTTGATCGACCTTCTTTTTACCCACAATTCTGCGAAGCTGTTCTGACTCATCAAGAGTAAATCCGACCTTAACAGCCATCTTCATTAACTGCTCTTGATATAAGGGGATACCGCCAGTATAAGAGAGGATATCGTCAAAGAATTCATTAACTGACTGGAATCTAGATGTACTTGCATAGTCAGCATATACATCCAGATAGTCAAGTGCACCAGGGCGAGCAATCGCAACCACAGCAGACAACTCCTCCAGGTTTTTAGGAGCGATTTTTTTACAGACCTTAAAGTTTGTATCCGCTTCAATCTGGAACAAACCCTTTGGTGCCTCAATGAATTTGAAGTTTTCATATATTTCTGGGAGTCCGACATCTATATCTTCGATATTTATACCCAACTGTTTGCAAGTATCACTTACAACGGAAAGGGTTCTAAGTCCAAGAATATCAAACTTAACAGTCAAAGACGCAACGTCGTTCATGTCGTAGGCAGATATTAAGTTGCCGTCGTTTGTTTTTTGCATCGGCATAATTTCTTCAATATTGTAGAAACTAATGGCGATACCAGATGGGTGAACTCCTGTATTTTTGTTTAATCCTTCTAATTTTTTTGCAATTTTAAATATTTTTGTGTTTTTATCCGCAAATTCTTTGAATTTGTCGCTCTCTTCTAGTGCTTGGTTTAGTTTGGCTACCTTGCCAAACTGCTTGGGGATGAGTGAACTTATCTGATTTACTTCATCTTCAGACATCTCTCCAACTATTTTACCGCACTCCTTTACACACAATTTGCTACTCAGAGTATTAAGAGTTAAAATTTTACAAGTTCTGCCTTTGTGCTGTTTTTCAATATATTTTATAACTTCTTGGCGACGATCATAGGAAATATCGTTATCTACGTCAGTGAGTAGAGACCCATCAAGGTAGGTAATGCCATCTACAATGGTTTTCTTTGCTCGGCTTTTAGAAACAAAGCGCTCGAAGAAAAGTTCGTATTTAATTGGATCTACATTGGTGACGCGTAATAAATAAAGAACTAA
>Ga0181421_1000691_pt1 | contig 9990 bp, 16 predicted proteins | sample 44SPOviralmetaG_FD_130146 | JGI IMG/M metagenome (GOLD analysis project Ga0181421, IMG submission 130146) | Marine viral communities from the oligotrophic San Pedro Time Series (SPOT) site, San Pedro Channel, CA, USA - 44 SPOT_SRF_2013-06-19 | ecosystem: Environmental > Aquatic > Marine > Strait...
AATAATATTATTGATATATTCTTGTGTATACATTAGTAGTATTTTAGTATAAAAAAATAAAAATCAATTTAAATTATATAGATATAGAAGTAAAAAAAGTTTTTTTTTGTGTTTTTTGTGTTTTTTGTGTTTTTTTGTTTTTGTGTTTTTGTGTGTGTGTGTGTTTTAAAATGTAATGAAATGGGAGAAGGAAGTTATTCCTCTTCATCCCAATCACAAGAATTAGAGCCAGGTGCTCGTGTGATGATACAATCGTAAGTCCAATTAAGACGATCACCATGCTTATTCTTGGCCCAGAAGATTTTCATGATAAGGCCTTCAGGAAGCCAATTATCACGAATATGATCTCGGAAAGGTTGTCCCTTTTCAAATCCGATAACCATTTTAGGAGTCAATTGAATAGGCTCTTGTTTCTTAGTCTTGGGATTCCATTTGGTAGGAATTTCAGACTCTTGAAACTCACCTTCAATAAGATTCAAGTCTCCATTTTCATTGTCAAGGAAAAGCCTTGAATGAAGTTGTGGACCATGCTTTTGCTTCTTAATATCATGTTGATAAGTTTGAACTTCTTCTTGCCACAAGCACTCAAGTTGTTGCTCGAGTGCTTCAGATGTCTTACACCTTTTAGATCCTACAAAAGTTTGTAGGAGTTCCCAAGTAAGATTATCACGAGCTTTGTAAGAAGCTCGAGACATAATCTGTCCCCTTTGTTTCTTCTTCTCTTCAATATCTTCAGGAGAAGATTTGGTGGAGTTGAAAGAGAACTGGGTCTTTGGAACGGACTTAGTGAAAGGCATAGTGTGCGGTTTCAGTTAGGTTGAATAAATGAGATTATAGAAAAATCAATTTAAGAAAGTATAAAGTATAAAGTAAAAAAGTATCCTCCACTGACTTTTTGTCCACCAATTACATAGTAAATTAGAATTGAGAGATTTTATTAAGGCGATTTCTTTTAATCTTATTAGTGACAAGCTTTAATAATTTTCGTTCCTTTCGAATAGAATCAATTTTAGGATCTTTAGTTCGTGATTTATTTACTTTAATAGGATAACTATATGAGATATAGTTATTATCAGTAGCTTGAATCCATGTATAGATGTCATTATATGACGAATTAAGGCCATGACAAGTTCCAGCTTCATCAAAGAGTCCAAGTTCATCGGCTTGGATACCGGTAGAAGAGAATGAGAATGGCATAGTGGTAGTCATTATGTTTTAATTAATATGAAATAAAAATCAATTTAATAAAGTAAAAAAGTATCCTTCTCTGACTTTTGTTCCAACCAAATTAGAAATGAAATTAAATTCCAACAGCATTAAACATATTATTAGAAAATTGGCTATAGAATTGAATAGGATTCTGAGTAACAGAATAATTTAATATAGATGTATTATAAAATAAATGTTTAAAGTGTAATACTTTATTGAAAACAAATAGTCTGTGTTTAATTTTAGATTGTAAACCTTGATTGTGATAAAAATAGATTTCAATTAAACTATGATAAATAATATATTTAACTTTAAGTATGTGTGGATTTTCAGTATTTATATAAAGTTCTTGTTGATCACCATCAGCAGGAAATAAATGATAAATCCAATCTAAACTAGATACAACAGAATCAAAAGTAAGAGGTAAAATGAGAAGATTATGTTGAGCGAAAGCAAGAACATTGTTGAATGTAGTAGTCATTATTATAGAAATTAGTAAATAAATCAATTTAATAAAGTATAAAGTAAAAAAGTATCCTGCTCTGACTTTTTCCAACGAAATTTTAAAATAATTAAAATAATATAATTTAAAATTAAGTTATTTATCTATTTATTTTCGTTTACAAATTCCACAATGTGGAAGACCCTTAATTTTGGGGTGATTATAACAATAAATACAAGGAATTGTATCATATATACCAGCAACAAGTATAGAATGTGTCCCAAGTAATGTTATATTTTGACATAAATCATGATAGTCATTAATATAACCTTGATTTATATTTAAAACAAATCTAAAAATACGTCGAAGTAGAGTAGCTTCATTTTGTAGAAATATTGTATCGTTACCACCACCTCTGGAGGTATTATTAGTAAGATATAGTTTTATATTTCGCCAATTATTATTATTAATTTCTGATAAATCATTGATACCTGTGTTTATTTTTAGATTATTAATTTTATTAATAAGTTGTGGTTTATGGTCGAAATAATTTTGAATTGTTGTTTCGTAATTTCGGAAATTTTGTTGTTTTGATAAACTATCTACTTGATTAATTATAGGATTATTATAAAAATCTCGTGCGCGTTGTGTCCAATTTCGCCTGCTTGCTGTTGAAGATTCGTGTAATTTATGAACCTTCAAATTATAGAATTTTTTTATAATTTTAAAATCTTTAATATGATTTATGGAATGTTTTAGTTTTATTTGTTGAGCAAGTTCTTGAAATGTTGTAACTAATTTGTATTGTTTAATAGATTCTATCAGTTGTTTTAGTCTTATTTGTTTAAGAAGTTCTTGAAAATTTCTAACTAATTTGAATTGTTTAATATTAAATGCTTGCCATGTTTTCAAGCAAAACAGTTGTTTTTTGCGAGACATTATAATATCATTCATCCAAAATTTCAAATCTTCATGAATCACATTAGTAGATGATTGATGTTGATTGTTCATAGTTTATATGTTCTTAGTGTAATTATAAGTAAAAATCAATTTAATATACTATAAACTATAAATTAAAAAAATATAGTTAGAGGGTGAGGGTTTAGATTCAATTTATGACTATAATAATATTGTAAGATATTTAGAAGACATGTTAGACAAACACTATGATTATAATACTTTATGTAATTTTAATATAATCATTATTGAAATGTTGTGTAGGCATAAAATAATACTCATCAGGTTGTTGAGTAGAAGCCATCCAATAACCATCTTGATCAGCTCCAGAAGCAAAACCAGGACCCCAACTAGGAGGTTGTTCATATTGTCCATCAGATGTATCAGAAGGTAAAGATTTAAATGCTATGGCAGTTCCTTTAGCTCTAACAGAGCGAATATCATTAGAAAATATACCCTTATTTATATTTGTAATAGCATCTCCATTCATAAGAGTATATCTTTGAACGAAATCATTCCAAGGAATAAAATACTTTTGGTGATGTGTAGTAGAATTTTGTAATGGAGCACATATAAGAGCATAAGAGCCGTGAGGTTCATCTTTAGGAACAGTTCTTGAGACTTCTCTTACAACTGAACCGGAAGGACCATCAATATATGTATCAATAGTTTCACCAGGAAGAGGAATATAGACAAGTTTTGTGCTAGTTTTGCGAACTTGAAAAGGAGGATCTCTAATACCCTGGATGGCAAGATTGTGGAGATCGTGAAGAGTTTTCTGGGTGATTGGAGAAGACATATGTATGTGTTTTATAGAAATTAGTATATAAATCAATTTAGTAAAGTATAAAGTATAAAATAAAAAAGTATCCTACTCTTACTTTCCAGTCATCTGCTGTTATATTCTAGAAAATCTAGAATTTATTTAAAATATGATGAACTTTATGTAAATCATGATCTGTGATGCCTATATTTGAATCAGTTTGAACATAATTTTGATAAAATTCAGAAGATATATGTTGTTTAGTATCATCTATAATAACAAAATTAGTATGTGAATGATTTAGTAGATAGTTTTTAATATGTGTAGAACGTTCTTGCTTGTGTTCGTTATCAGGTAGAAGAAGTAAACCATCAAAATTGGTAAGATAGTTATTATCTAACATATAAATATCTTTTGTATATCCTAATTGTTGTAGTTTATTTTTAATCTGTGTCATTTTAGAACTAGTTCCCCGCCAATTAGAAGATATGACTAATGTAGCATTATAAGTTGTTATAAGATTGACAATAAGTGTCATTTTTTCAAGTAGATTAGCATTATGAGCAGGACCACCACTAGAATTAGCAGAGTGAACAACACCATCAATATCTAAGAATACTATATTGTGTTCTGTAGAATTGTGTGTGTGTTTTTCTAATTCGCGTGTCCAATTGGATTTATTCCAGCCCTGATTCCTGGCATATTGTTTTTTGGTGATGGATAAAGTGTTCCAAGATGTATTATTATGAAGAAGTTGAGAAATGGTCAAATAGTTGTTGTTGGAAGCCATGTTTGTTATATAATAACACATAAGAATCAATTTAATAATGTAAAAACTATAAATCAAAAAAGTATCGTCCACTTACTTTCCACCTCTCAAGGTGTCTATATTTAAACTATATTTTAAACTATACTACTGTGAAATATATAATTAGAAGGCTATTAATGTTTAGACAATAATATTCCAAGGAGCATCAACAGCAGATTTTTGTTCTTTTGTAAGAGAGGCCCATTCAGTTTTGAGCCATTCTCTTCTGCCACCAGCAGCATTAATGAGTTCTTCAGAAGGGCCATCATCACTTTTAGCCCATTTAGTGAAGTTTTGATAGACAGAATTTTTAGATTTAGGAGAGCCAGCAGCTTCTTTTTTAGCATGTTTTAGAGTGGTTAATTGGAGTTTTGCTAATGTATTGGCATCTTTTTCGGCTTTCTTCTGAGCATCTTTTTTAGCTTTCTCAGCAGATTTTTCAGCGGATTTCTGAGCTGTTTTTTGAGCTTTTTCAGCAATGCGATGTGCTTGTGCTTGTGCTTTTTCTTGCTGTTTTTTGGCTTGATTGTGAGCCTTAATAACAGCTTTTTCTTGTTCTTTGAGAGCTTTAGCGGCAGCTTTTTCTTTTTCTTTAAGAACCTTAGCAGCTGCTTTTTGAGCATCTTTCTCTGCTTTAAGAATGTGAGCTTTCTCTAAGCGAATCTCTTTCTTGCGTTCTTTGAGCATAAGACAAATTTGATCAATATGCTCATAGTCAGAGACGGTGAGGTTTGCGATAGCTTGTTTGAAGGTAGCGTTCATGTTGTTTGTTATATAGAACTATAGAAGAATCAATTTAATAATCTATAAACTATAAATAAAAAAGTATCGTCCTCTTACTTCCACCCCACATAGTGTTTTTTGTGTTTTTAAACTAAATAATAATATTTATTTGGAATTTGTGTCCATAATATTTATTAGTTACTTCAGGATTATGAATTTGTGTAACATAACCTTTTTCGATGAGTTTTTTTATAGCACCTATATAATATGTTAATTTATTTTTAGAATCTTGATTACTATTCATAATCTCATCTAAATCATAAATACTATGTTCAGTATTAATCATAGTTAAAAATACTTTATCAAAGTAAGTTAATTTGGTGCCTTTTTTTATTTTCTTTTCCAATCCTAGATAAGTTTTGTGCCAAACTTGCTTTTCGAAAAACTCGTTAGATTTTGCGAGAGTCATATTTTGTGCGAACATATTATTGTTGTTAAGAATTTGTTAAAAATCAATTTAATAATCTATAAATTATAAATAAAAAAGTATGTATCTAGATAACATACAATGTGTCTATAATTAGTGTATTGTGTTGGATGTGTTTAGGTAGAATCTGAAGATTCCTGTAGTTTGTTGTGTTCTGTTAGCAAGAGTTCGTATTTTATCTGTAGTTCGTTGATTGCTTGTAGTCTTTTGAATGCTAATAGTGTTTTAGCTTTAGAGTTAGTATAGTATTTCATATACTCTATGTGTTGTTCTTCAAGTCGTTTTGCTTGAGACTGAATAATTTTAGTCTTTTCACACTTATCAGCGATTAGATTGTAGCTGAGTTCTTTGAGTTCCTGGAACGCCTGTAACTGATAGTATTGGAATCTATCGGATACGTGGCGTTTATACTCTTTTGAGGTTGCTCGAAATTTGGTAAAACACTTTGGTTCGAGTGCTTTGACGATAACAGAGAGAACGTCGGTTGGGAATGTAGACATGATGTTGTTTGTTAGAGGATGTGATAAATAAATCAATTTAAGATACTGTGATTTTATGGTAAAAAAGTATCATCCGCTTACTTTCCAGCCACATGCTGTAACTTCTGGTGAATTTAGAAGTGTGTATGATAGTCTTCAATGTGATATGTATACAAGCTGAATTCTTGTTTTGGTTTTGGTTTTGGTGGAACAAATTTAGGGTTAGGTTTTGGAGGAGTCCAACCAGCAGGAACTGAATTGAAGAGTGTAGCGAAGAGAGTTTGTGTAGTGAACATGTTGTAGTTTAAGAAGTGTTATAGAATAATCAATTTAATAAACTATAAACTATAAACAAAAAAGTATCATCCGCTTACTTCCCACCCATACCGTGTGTGCTATGTGTTTACCAATTACAATATTGTGAGAACCAATCATCTATATGGTGATATTTATACGTAAAATCATTTATATCTTTATGGTCGTCATAGTGTCTGAGTGCGGCACTATAGTTGTTTATATCCCACTCGAATTCTTGGAGAACTTCTGGGTCATCCTGTAGTAAATCAAGAGCATATTTACAAAGGTCACGTGCGGAGTCGAAGTAATTGTCAGGGTGGATATGGGCTATTTCATCTTCGAGTATATCACGTGCCCTATCAAGGGCAAGCCGTGTTGTACTTATGTAAGACTTTTTTTTCTCCAACTCCATAGTGATCTGTTGGAGACGCTTGGATTGAACTGAAATGTATCGATCAGAGGTCAAGGATTTGAATTCCTTGCTACACATGCGGAGTGTAGGAATAGAATTGTCACAGCATTTGTTGACAAGAGTGCGAAGGATCTCGTTACAGAGGGTATTCATTGTTTGAATGACTATAGCTATAGAGAAATCAATTTGATGTATGGGAGCTCTTTAATATATACGTGTGCTCCCAATAAAAAAAGTATCCTCCACTTACTTTCCAGCCTCCTGCTGTATCCTAGAAGAATCTAGGAGTTATTTTTTTGTGCGAGCTTGCGTTTTTCTGCTCGTTTGCGATTTTTCTTGGCAGTAGCAGACTCTTGACTACCTTGTTTTTGGTCTGGTTTTCCAGAAGGAAGTTCTGAGTAGCATGAAGCAGCCACTGACACAGGTTTTGCCTGTGTTGTGTTGTGACTTTTGCGTCCTCTTGTGACTACAGTAAAACCATCATCAGGTGGCGATGATTTTGGTTTTGGTGGTGTCCAATCTTGAGGAACACCAGTTTTGGTGTTGGTAGAGTTTTTCTTGCGAGATTCCTTCTCAATTTGAGCGTCAATTTCCCACCTTTCGAGAAGGGTGAGAGGAAGATGTGCTGCGAGAGTAGTGTTCATGTTGTTTGTTATATAGAAATAGAAGAGAATCAATTTAATAAACTACAGACTATAAACTAAAAAAGTATCCTCCTCATACTTTCCAGCCACATGCTTTAATTTCTGGTGAATTTAAATGTGTATATGATGGTCTTCAATGTGATATGTATACAAACAGAATTCTTGTTTGGGTTTTGGTGAAACAAATTTAGGGTTAGGTTTAGGAGATAATTTAGTGAATATTTGAGTTGATGAACTCTGTCATCTCAAGCCAGTTTGAGGCACCAGCATCTAATTTGAAGGTAAATTGACTCTTCATATTTATGGCTACAGTTGTATCCAGTTTGAATGCTCCCTTGTGTTTTCTCCAACATATTGACTTGGTTGGGAAGTATGGGATACACTTCAATGAAGAATCGCATCCGGACGATTTGTAAAACTCTTCTGTGAAGTTCTTAAATATCGTCAAATACATTTTATCTGGAGCGATATCAAGGAATATCATATAGTTTGCGACCCAAGGGCATTCACCAAGTTCGTGTTGAAATGAAGTGTTGTTTGAGCCGAGGCGAGCTGTTTTGATCTCAACTGTTTTACCGTTGATGATTCCATCTCCTACACCTCCACCGAGTTCTTTGGTCTTAAGACCGTCAATTTCTGAGGGGATGTTACCTCTCTTACAAAACTCCCCAATTATTTTTTCTCCAGCTTTTCCTACATCATCGTTCTCTAGATCAGCAATGTGAGACCAATTGCTGTCCTCCCATATGTTTCGCTTCTTCTTTTGGTCGTAAATCGCATCAATGATGCTAGTTGCTGCGGTGGTGATAGTAGTTGAGTCCATTCGTTATGTGTTCTGTGTATATACACAGACATAATCAATTTGAGAATGTATAATCTGTATATCAAAAAAGTATCCTCCTCCTACTCCCACCCCACAGGTGTGTGCCTATTTCCATTAAGTAAATGTGAAGGCAGATGTAAGGCCTCTCGCCTTATTACATGCCTCAGTGTGTGCTCCAGGGCAATCTGCTCCAGATTCACAACCAAGACAGTAGTCTTCATCATGATCTGAGTCTTCAGATGCCTCAAGATCTGTGGATGTCACATCGAAATGTCCATCTGACCTTGTGAGATCTGTCCTAAGAATATAGGACGTGCCATCGATTCTCCAGCAAATGTAAGCGTTTGCCATAGTAGTGTATAAATGATTGACTTAGTAAAATCAATTTTAGAATCTATAATCTGTATCTCAAAAAAGTATCCTCCTCTTACTTCCACCCCACCTGGTGTCTATATCAATGTGCTATGTCTATTAGCGTTTGGTTATGTGTAGTGTATCAGTGTGCTGAGTATGGTGGTGGGGCTTCAACTGGCATGTTCTTGTGAACGTGTTGTTCAGCAGAAGTTGTCAGGTGTTGCTGTGGTGCCTTATCATACTTACCGAGTTCTTCACTGACATAGTCAAAGTTGGACTGTAGACAGTCGAGTTGTCGGTAGGCAACATCACGTTCTACACGTGTCTGTGTAAGTTGTGCTTTTAGCGCCTTGACCTGTGCTTCGAGGTCATTACACTTGCGAGCACGAGTGCTCAGATCCTTGAGAGTGTCGTAGCAGATGGTGACCATTGTTTGTTTGAGTGGAGTTACAGAGAAATCAATTTAAGGCACTGTGTGCTCCCACTCAAAAAAGTATCCTCCTCTACTTCCCACCCCTCCTGGTGTCTATATTTAGACTATATTAGTGCGAGTTCTATAGTTAGATTTGTGTGTGAGTGCTTAGGCAATCACATTCCAAGGAGCATCCAGAGCTCCTTGCTGTTCCTTTGTGAGAACAGCCCATTCTGTTTTGAGCCAATCTCTCCTTCCTCCAGCAGCACTGATTTCTTCCTCAGAAGGACCATCGTCTCCCTTGGCCCACCTTGTGAAATTCTGATAGGCCCAGTTTTTAGCCTTAGGAGAACCAGCAGCCTCTCTCTTAGCATGCTTTACAGCATCTGCTTGAAGCTTTTCAAGGGTCTTAGCAGCCTTCTCAGCAGCCTTCTTAGCATCCTTTTCAGCTTTCTCAGAAGCCTTCTTAGCATCCTTTTCAGCCTTCTCAGCATGCTTGATAGCATCATTTTCAGCCTTCTCAGCAGCCTTCTTAGCATCATTTTCAGCCTTCACAGCAGCCTTGAGAGCATCCTTTTCAGCCTTCTCAGCAGCCCTGGCTTCATCCTTGAGAGCCTTAGCAGCAGCCTTGGCTTCATCCTTGAGAGCCTTAGCAGCAGCCTTTTCAGAAGCCTTGACAGCATCATTTTCAGCCTTCACAGCAGCCTTGGCTTCATCCTTGAGAGCCTTAGCAGCAGCCTTGGCTTCATCCTTGAGAGCCTTAGCAGCAGCCTTTTCAGCGGCCTTGTCTGCCTTGAGCATCTCACTCTTCTCTGTGCGAAGTTCCTTCTTACGAGCCTTGAGAATGAGACACATCTGATCGATGTGTTCATAGTCAGAGACTGTGAGGTTTGTGACAGCGTTCATGAAGTTTGCGTTCATCTTGTTGTGTTTGAGTTTGAAGAGGAATTCAACAAAATCAATTTAAGAATCTCGCATATGGTTGTGTGTGAGTGAGTGCTCGTGCGCAAGAAATCAATTTACTATTCCACACTAGACTTTACCCTAGACCATACCCTAGACCATACCGTAGACCATACCCTAGACCATAACCTAGACTACACCCTAGACCATAACCTAGACTACACCCTAGACCATAACCTAGACTACACCCTAGACCATAACCTAGACTACACCCTAG
>Ga0181421_1000694_pt1 | contig 9984 bp, 10 predicted proteins | sample 44SPOviralmetaG_FD_130146 | JGI IMG/M metagenome (GOLD analysis project Ga0181421, IMG submission 130146) | Marine viral communities from the oligotrophic San Pedro Time Series (SPOT) site, San Pedro Channel, CA, USA - 44 SPOT_SRF_2013-06-19 | ecosystem: Environmental > Aquatic > Marine > Strait...
AAAGCGAGATTGAGTAAGGCTCAGCACTTGTAACTGATGAAGCAATTTGTATCTGAAACCTTTGACGACGAAGATCCATGAGCCCATCAAAACTTAAACCAATACCAAACCCACCATTATGCTTAATTTCCCACATAGAAGTAGAAGAGTGGTCGCTATCACTAACAGATTTGACGTATCTTTCTAAAAGTTCAGCGTAGTCAGTAATTTGGTAAGAAACTAAACTATTATTAATGGTATTATTGTAAATAAATTCTACTGATGTAAATTCAGGAAGAACCTCACACGCAAGAGGGTTATTTAAACCACCCGTATTTTGATTTATTGCCGCAATCATAGTGGCGGAAACCCCACGGCACACGGCAGGGACTTGGCAACTAATGTTACTAAATGTAGATTGGATTGTAGATTTAATATTAACGATATTAGGCATAGTCATCGGGCTATCAGTGCCGTCATCAGGAACACTAGCAAAATGAACACGCATATTTTTAAGAGAGATGGAGGCAGTAGTCGCCGCCCCAGCTACACTACAGTCAGGCCCGTAGACAGCAGAGAGAGCTCTGGCGACACGAAGAGTAAGTCTAATAGAACCAGTCTTACGGAAGGACATAGACCCATCACCACCCATAGCGGAGTTGAGGCATATCATTGGTTTAATAGAAAAATCGGCATCGTCACTAATTTGAAGACCTGGAACTTCAGCGGCAGTGGCGGTGACAGTTCTATTTGATGACGTGCCTTTAAGAACGGTCTTTACCCAATTGGCGTTAGGTGCTTTTAGTTCGCAGACGGATGAACCTTTAAATAAATCTGTTCGTGATGTTTTGGCCTGTTCTACAGTTTTAATCCATCTACCATAATCTTGGATTGACTCAATTTGACCCACTTTATCTAAACTGGTCGTCATGGTATCAAAGAATGCTGAGGCTCCAACGAGGGGATCTACGTATATATTTTGAGTGGCGATATGAACATCGGTAGCACTATCAGTAGCGACTACGTTGGCGGTAATTCTAATAGACCCTGCTACTATTTTGCGTTGTGGAAAATTAAGAACGTAGTCGGCAATTGCGAATTCGGTGAAGGCTCCTCCAGTTGGTTCATTTTCAGGCGATACGGAATGGTATAGGTAATTGGCTGACATTTATAATATAGTATAATAAAAAAAAATATTGTTATTTTTTTTAATTTATTTAAATTAATTTTTTTCTTTAATAATCAACTGTGCGTTCTACCATTTGGTAAATTGCGAGGTTGAGTGGTTCGCCTTCAGCGTCTTTAGTTAAATCAACATTAAGTAGTTTTCTTGCCCCAGTGCCTTCATAAATAACTGGTAAGACGGTTACTCGGTTATGAGTTCCAGCAGTAAATATTTGGTTTTCACCGATGACAGCCCCGACAGTAGGGTCGGCGGTCACTTCACCTGTTATTTGTGCTGGTAGTACGTCTAAGTTATTTTTGTAAGGTAATCCCATAACTTCTAAGCATTTTTCAAACATAATACCGTGAAGTGGATTTTTTGAATAAGGAGCGGCGATACGAAGATTGACTGGGCGGTCAGTCTGCCCGACGTTATCTACAAATAACTGGTATTGTTCTAAATTGCGTTCCATAGAATTGGAGAACTGTGTGCCGTTTTGAGCGGTGTCAAAGCAGATTAATGATGCTACAGCGTTACCTGGTATATCATATGTTCTATTGAATGTGGTGCTGGCCGCCGCAAAATCCTGTTGAGTCTGGAAAGTTCTATATCTTAATCCACGTGCCTGTGGTGGGTTAGCAACGGTTTTGATAACTAATTCCGCCTTGACATAATTAAGAGAGTGTGAAGCAGCATAGATTGGATACATATGAACCGCAGTAATAGCGGTGGTAGATACGGCACCATCTAAAATAACATCAGTAAAAGTAACGACGCATTTTGCTCCACCTGGAACAACTGGAGGGCCTGCCGTGACGGCCGTTTCTTCCCAGACCATAGATTTAATGAGAACTTCTGTTGATGTGTTGTGGTCACCTACCTGTGTAAGGTGGAAACCCACTTTCATACCTACGTGGAATGGGCAATTTTTTTTAGATAAAAACATCTGGTCGCTTGAACCGAAATCTAAACTAGTCGGGTTGGCTGCCGCAATAGGGAGAGTTGCTCCAACATTAGCATACCAGTATTGTGCTATACCACCTGAGGCAATGGGGGGGTCGGCAGTAGTAAAGCAAGGAACTTCTTTAAGGGTAAATTTATTTAAATTTGCTTCCATATGGAGGCGGAGAGCCCCTAACTGCTGGAGATTTAAAACACTTGAACCGAGCCCGAGAATATCTTTCATATTGACACGCATGACACCAGTCCTTTGATATCTAGTAACGTCCATGGAAGTTCCCATAGTTCCTTCAGTAACTAAATTCCGTGCTGAATTCGCACCGTAATTAAATTCCATTGGAAGGTTTAAAATACTTTCATGGAGGTCGCCCTGAATATCGCCGAGATTTTTGGTGAATTGCTGTTTAACTTGATTAATTAAATCGGCCCGCTGGATACTTTCTAACTGACCACCACGCTGAGAGGTAAGGGTTACGTTTCTAACAAGGCACGAATTAAATAAACCGTGACCCGCATCACGATTTCCAGCGATATTTCCTATCCCATTAAATAACGTAATAAAGTTATGGACACCTATTACATCATCATCGGTTTCTACAGTATCAATAGTGTAACTGATATTCATAAATGATTTATCCATATCTATCCCCGCGATGTAGTCTGGGACTTCAAAATCAAATAAATTTTGGGTTTCTGATATAGTGGCCTGATTTGCTTGGACGATTATATACGACATTTTATAAAATAATAAAATATAATTAATTTATTTATTTATTTTTTTTTAAGTCCCATAAGAACCACCTATACTGGCTAGTTTCTTAATAGTAGGGGCATCGGGTAATTTCGGGCCTTTTTCAAATGCCGACGCAACTAAACTACCAATCCCAGCTGCTACTGTTAGTCCATCAGTGATGGCCCCGAGTCCTGGAATTTCTTGATCTACAGCATCTATTCCTAATAATCCTTTTGCCGCTCCTCCTAATAAAGCAGATGCCCCACGACCTGCGCCACCTAACATAGATGCTCCACCTAATACTCTACTTGCTATTTCTGCTGCTCCTTCACCTTGAATACTCATTTTATAATATTATAATATATATTTTTCTATATTAATTTAAGATTTTTTAATCGCCTTCGTATCCACCCCCACCAAATCCGAAATTAGAAAAAGAAAATTCATTCACATCTGTGCGAGGGTCAAAGGGACGCTCATATTCTTCTTCTTCTTCTTCGGGTTCTTCTATAGCAGTTGTTCTAGGTTCTAATGAAGGTAATGTTGGTAATTCTTGTGCGAAATTAATTTTAGGTCTAGCGGGGGCGGGTGTGCTACTTGTTGATGATGGTGGTCGGGGGCCACTAAATCTCTGCTGAAGACTTTGAAGAAGGCGTTGTGGTGCTGCTCTAACGGCGGCAGTCGCTTCTTCAAATGTAGGCAGACCACCTCCAAGATGACTAATATCTACACTACCAGCATTTAGACTACCAACCGAACGAACTGACCGACTACCACCATCTAAAAATTTATTCTTAACTGTTGCGGGCCCAACAGAGGGGCGTTGAACCGACCAACTACTAGTTCTACCTGTTTCGGGAGGTTCTCTAGCGGCGAGTGTTGAAGCATAAGCGGTTTTTGCTTTTTGTAATGCCGCAACCGACGCTTTTCTTTTAAGGTCAAATGCTAATTTTGCTTGGACGGGGTCTATTCTAGGTGCTTTTGGTATTCTATAAGCGGGTCTAGGTTTTCTAGGAACAATCTTATTACCACTTCTATCTAACGACTCTGATGACCCAGCAGATGGAGCAGGGGCGGCAGATTGTCTTGATACCTCTTCAGGTGACAATAGAAAATCCGTATTAGCAGCAACCATACTACCCCCTGAGGCACGGGCTCCTTCAGCAACCTGTTGAGGGCCTGCCGCACTTCTAACAACTCGTTCTCGTTCATCAGCAACGGCGGCAGTAGTGGATTCAGCTCCTTCTTTTGTCGCAGCACCCGCCGACATCGCTCTTTTTTTTAATAAATCCGCTTTTAAGTCAGCGGCTCTCTTAGCAGCAGCCACCGCCTCAGCAGCAGCACCACCAGCTCCTTCAGTAACACTCGCCGCCCTTTCTCTTACAGCAGCAGCACCAGACTGAAGACTACCAGCACCACTTTCAACAACACTCGCCGCCCGTTGTGCTAGAGCAGCAGGGGCAGCAGCAGCACGAGCAGCAGCATCAGCACCAGCACCAGCAAAATTAGAACTTCCCACTTGTCTTGCCGCTAATCTAGCCTTTTCCTGAGCGGCGGCAAGAGCAGCACCCCCAAGTCGCCCTCCAGAAGTTGTCGCATCACCAGCAGTAGAAGTAGCATTCTCAAATAGCGACCTAGATTTTGATTTAAGATTTCTCCACCCCGCCGCTATAGCACTACCAGTAGATGAACTAGCACTTGTCGCTCTACTACTACCTGCCTCTCTCATCGCCGCCATTCTTGCCTTTAGTCCTGCCTCATGTTGCCCCCCTAATGCCCGAGCGGCGGCCTCTGGATTAGCAAATGAAGCACGAATATGACTTTGAATAGCAGCTGATTTACCATTAGGGAAAATTCTACGTAATGCCTCTTGTGAAAGACCTGGTCGTTGTGTAGCAAAATGACTAGCAACACCAATAAGACCACCTTTTTGATGAGCTCTAACCGCATCAACAATAGCACCACCTTGTTTCATCGTTTCAGCTCCAAGAGCGTGATGTAATAAGTTGTGACCGATTTTTCCTAACCGACCACTACCTAATCCAGCCTGAATTAACTCCATACCAGCAGTATCTAGGAGTTCGTCTTTCTTACGTTTATCAGCTTCTGCCTCCATAATTTTATCACTATATTTACTCATCTGGGCATTCATAGCAGCATTATGGGAATTCATTAACGCAGATAATTGATCCATTTATATTATATTATAAATAAATAAAATTATCTCTCTATAATAATAATGAAAAAAATTAATATTCTTAAGGTCAGGGACGATGCCGAAAAATACTATACAAAAAAAAAACAAATCTTTGACCTACCGATGAAACTAGCAATTATCGGGGCCAGCCAGAGGAGTGGTAAGACGAACTGGATAATCAACGCTTTAGGGCGTGATAAGTTATATGGTAAGGACTTTAAACCTGAAAACATATATATATTTAGCCCAAGTTTAAAGTCTAATAAGTGGGTAAGATTCATAGAAGCAAAACAAATACCTGAAGAAAATTTATTTAGTGAATTGAATGAAGGAGAGTTGGAGGAATTATATGAAGACGTAGAAGACCAGTATAATGAAGCAGTAGATGATAGAAAAAAACCTCCTAATAAGATTGTTATTTTTGATGACCTTGGGTTTGGAGGAGCATTACGTGGAAAATCTAAATTTTCTATTATTGATAGACTGGTAATGAACGGCCGCCATTTTATGCTGTCATCAGCATTTCTCGTCCAATCATATAAGCAATTAACACCAGACGTTAGAAGTAATCTAAGTGGTTTAGTGGTATTTAATCTATCTACAAGGGAGTTAGAAAGTGTTATTCATGAGCATAACTATTTGGAAAGTTCAAGGGCCTTTATGAAGTTATTTAGGGCAACAACGAAAAAGAAACATAGTAATTTTATAATTAATTATTCTAACAATCCTGAAAATTTATATATGGATATGAATTTTATACCTGTCAAGATGATAGAATAAAAATAGTTATATATAGTAGAATGAGTGCTAAAGCAATGAATACTATTAAAAATAGACCTAAACCAAACGACAAAATTTATACCCCACCGAAAGTAGTAGATATAATGCTTAAATTTTGTGATTATAAAGAAGGTGATTTAGTTTTAGAATGTTGTAGAGGTAAAGGTGCTATATACGATAAATTAAAAGAACCAAAACAATATTGTGAAATTGACGAAGGATTAGATTTTTTTGATTATAATAAGCAAGTAGATATAATTATTTCTAACCCACCTTACTCTATTCTTGATAACTGGTGTAAGCACACTTATACATTATGTAATAAATTCTGCTATATAATAGGCATGTATTCATTAACACCTAAACGAATAGAAATAATGAATAAAAACGGTTTTTATATAACTAAAATGCTATTAACTAAAATACCATCTTGGTTTCAGCGTAGTTATATAATAGTATGTGAAAAATTAGAACAAGAACCAGAAACAATTATTTTTAAATCTGTTAATTTAGGTAATAAATGCTTATATTGCGGTCAGCCTTGTGGTGGTATGCGTGGTAAAAATATTAAACACTGTAAAAGAAAAGCCAACGAAACGATATGCCGATATTAAAATAGTTGTATATAGTAGAATGCCTGGAACTGCTAAAATTAAAGTAAGAAACGCCGAAAAACCTAATGATGTTATTTATACGCCTTTATCTGTTGCTAAACTAATGATAGATTTATGCGATATTCAACCATCAGATAAGACATTAGATCCTTCTAAAGGAGGAGGTATTTTCTATAATAACTTTCCAGAGTGTAACAAAGACTATTGTGAAATAACAGAAGATAGAGATTTTTTTAAATATGATAAACCAGTAGATATTATATGCGGAAACCCACCATATTCATTATGGACAGCGTGGTTAAAGCATACTATTAAATTAAATCCTATGAAGTTTTGTTATATATTTGGTGTTTATAATTTTACTCCTCCAAGACTACAAAAAATATTTGATGCTGGATATAAACTAGTTAAACTCCATATTATTAAAGTTAATTGGTGGTTTTCTACTTCTTTCATATGTCTATTTGAAAAATGCGACAAGGAAAATGTAATTAGTATAACTGCTAAAGCTGTATTATGTGAATGCGGGAATAACCATAATAAATGTAAGCGTGGTAGAACAGAAACTATTAAAGGTGTAAAAAAAAAATATGGTATGAATGAATGCCCTAATAAAAAATAATTCTAATATTAGATTTTGTTTAAAAATTTTAGACAAAAAATAATTATTTACCACTTACGTCGCATTTTTTTAAAAGTGGATTGGTATTCTAATGGAGGGGGGATAGCAATAGGGGGACTAGGTACTATTCTAGGGGCAGGAGGAGGAGTATTAACTACCCTAGGCTCTTCTTTTATTTTTGGCGTAGGCGGTTTTTTTTCTCTAACTTCCTTTTTCGGTGAGGGGGGTGGTTCTACTTTAGGTTCTTCTTTTGTTGGAGTTTCAGTAGGGGGTTCTTCTTCAACCTCTACTACTTTAGGGGGGGATTTTAATTTTGCTTGTTTCTCTGCTAATTTCTTTTTTCTATTTGCTAATGCTGTGGCGCGACCTTTTTTTAACTGAGCCCTAAGTCTTTTTTTAGTGTCTTCACTAACTACTCGTTTTTTTCTAACCTTTTTTTCTTTAAGAGGTTTTGGGTCATTATCATTTTCAAATACTTCTTCCATTTCTAATATAATAATAGAAAAAAATTTATTGAGATTTACCTGGTTTAAATAATAGGGTCATAGAATTAAACCCCGTAACTGATAATTGAGTTCCATCAACCTGTAATACTCTTGCTCTAATATTCCTTAATACTAATGGGTGAGAGTTATTCATTTCTAAAAATATAGGAAAACTAGGTTGGAATAATAATTTATCATCACTATCACTTTCGGGAATAACGGCAAGGATATTTTTACGTTGTCCTGTTTCACCATCATAACCCTCGCATGTTCCAGTCATTAATTCAACATAAAATCCTTTTCCAGAGAAGGCATTAGCATATACGCCTGAAGCTTCATAGAAAGCGGACGCTACCTTAAAGACCTTGTCACCCTGAACTGGAACTCTGTCAGTAGAAAAACCTAAATAACGTGATATACTTGAGTTATTGTTATTATAATCAAATTGAATGTAGTGTTCGCCATCTTGTCCGTTATTTTGAAAACCAACAGAGCCGAGAGTAGAGGTTGTTTCAGGGGTATATGTTTTATTTATATGTAAAGACATAGCATTAGGGGAAAATTGAACTCTATTAGCAATTGCTTCAGTAGCACTACCTAACATAATAATAACTGGATATAATGGCCTATCGTTATAATCTTCTTGAAAGTATTCTACTACAGTTTCTACCCCAGCATCGTCGGCCGCCGCTAATACCAATCTTTCTGAGTTGTTCGCCGTATATTGAACGGGGATGATTGCCCCATTTCTACGCTCAAATCCAATATAATCATTTACCTCTACAAGATTGTCGGCTGAATCGCCTGAGTTATCATCTTCATAATAAACATCACCTTGATTTAATGAATATGCTTCACCAGGCCTACTTGCGTGAATTCCAATGACACATTCTTCTATAGTAGGGTCTGTCCCATCTTTAGCGTGGTCGGTAGTAGTAAGTCCAATAAAAATACCTTCATCAGTATTTCCTGGGTCGGCAAGAGTGTCTAAATTTATATAGAAGCGACCAGCACCCCACGTTAATGGTTCTTTACTTGATAGTGTTGCGTCAGCGTCACCTGGAGTCCCAGCATTTCGTTTTACTGTAGCATCAAGTCCAGTCTGCGGCGACACTGGAACTGATACTGTCACTTGATTTGCTGCGTAGGCCTCTGCCGCTGCTCCGTCATAATTAGCACACCTATACCCAATAACAACATTACCACCCTTGCCTAAACCTGTCGTTTTAGAATCAATAGAGCAACTCCACTGGCGACCACAAGACGGCATCGGGTTGTCATCAAAAAGGAGGTTACCAGTTCTATCATTCATTTTACTTTCTATGTCTAATAATAAGTCTTCATAATTTTCTAGGTTATATGTTCCGTGAGTTAAAATAAAATTCCCAACACTATCTTCAAATATATCAGCATTAGCATCACTAACTATAACGTCATGAGGATTAATATTAATAGCACATGAAGCAAGAGCAACTTCACTAAACGGCGGTAAGTTTATCTCATCGTTAAAGATGTTATCAAAATAGGCATCTGCTACGTTGTTTTCTGTTAATCTAACTATTTTCATTTTATAACATATTAGAATATATTTATTTGTATTAAATTATTTAAAAAATACTACCTATGATATAACAATGTATATATATAAAATAGTTATTAATGAAAACTATAGATTTGTAGGCAGCACCATAAGAACAATAACAAGAAAAAGATTTGGACATAGAGTTTGTGCTAAAAATACCTCAACCTATTGTAGTTTATATAAAAAAATCAGAGAATTAGAAATAGAACCAACCTCTATAGATTTAGAAGTTCTTGAAGAGTTAGATCCTGAAGATGACATAGATGTTAAACTAGCATATTGGAAAAAAAAGGAAAATTCTAATCTTTTAGAATGCCGCGCCCATTTATATATTGATGGTAAAGTAATAATAAAAAAAACTAATATGGCGTGTAAGTGTAATGTAGAGAAAACTAAAATAATAAAAGGCGAACCATATATATTAAGATTTGATTGATTATTCTACTTATCCATTAGTTTAGCATCAATTTTTTTTTTACACTCTTGGGCCACTTTAAGAGCATCATAACCATCGTCTTTATTTTCTAATTCATCAATTTTATCATCAAATTCATTAATAATAGAGCAGAAATCCCAACTAATACCAGTTTCTTTATCTCCATCTATTAGAAACCACGTTTCTTGATAGTAATTTTGGGCCGCATAAAAGAATTCTTTAACAGTTGAGAGATCCATTAGAATTAGTAGTTTAAGATTTATACATAAAAAATAAATATATAAATAATTATCAAATTTTTTTCATTAAGTTATAAGAAAGTTATATACGAAACCCCCATTAGATATAATAATAATAAAAAATCCTAACATACAAATATACATTGTAGTATTTTAATTTGAGAAAAAAATGAAAAAAAATAACATAAAAAA
>Ga0181421_1000695_pt1 | contig 9983 bp, 11 predicted proteins | sample 44SPOviralmetaG_FD_130146 | JGI IMG/M metagenome (GOLD analysis project Ga0181421, IMG submission 130146) | Marine viral communities from the oligotrophic San Pedro Time Series (SPOT) site, San Pedro Channel, CA, USA - 44 SPOT_SRF_2013-06-19 | ecosystem: Environmental > Aquatic > Marine > Strait...
AACGATGAATTCTTTTATAGATAAAGTAGCGGCTTGGGCACAAATTAAAAATATAAGATTTAGAGATAAAAAAGGTAGATATAGTAAAGGAGATTATCGCTCCTTAGGATATGTAATTGCAAGTAATATTTATAACAGAGGATTAAAACCTTCTTTATTTTATACTAAACCTTTTGACAAGGCTTTTGAAAAATTACCTGATGAACTTTTTGAATCATTTGCAGTAGATGTAGAACACGGAATAACAGAACAAATAAAAAAATAAAATGTCAACAATTAACAGACTAATTAGAAGTCCGCAATATATAACAGCAACAGGAGGCTCAGGAACTTTGTCTTCTAAATTAACAATTACTGTTGCAGGAACATTAAGATACACTTTAATAAAAAATGCTAATAATACAACACCAACTTTATTTGAATGGGGAGAATTAGCAAGAGATTATTTAGATGTTACTTATACAGGAGGTATGCCATCATCTCCAAATGCTTTTACAATTACACTTGTTTTAAATTTTTGGGATGCTGCAAATGCAGGAGGAAGTAAAATAGGAAGCGATACAACACAAAGTTTATATGGGTTTGATGGTTATGGAACTTTTTACGAAGCAGCAAGTCCTTCAATGAGCACTACCGAATTCCCTGCTATATCAAATTATACTCAAGGAGGAAGTTCTTCTTTAGGCACAAAAGCATATACGGTTTATGCACCAAAAAATACTTACGTTTATATTCCAAGTATAAAAAATTCAACTGTATTTTATTATTCTTCAGGTTATAATTCAACTACTGTAACTGTAAACAGTATTAATGTAAATATAGTGAGAATAGATTGTACTAAATATACAAATGAGGTTAGTGGATATACTGAACTCAACGGTTCTTTAACTGGATTTACTGTAAGTTTTATAAATAAGTATGGTGCAATACAAAGTGAATATTTTACATTAAAAGCAGTAAGAAGTTTAACAGCAAAAAGAGAAACTTTTAATTCTAATACTATAAGTTCAACTGGTACTTATTCAATAAATGCTCATACAAAACAAAATTTTAATATTAATGGTAATCAATCTATTACATTAAACTCTTTTTACGTTCCTGAATATTATAGTGAAGTATATTCTGAAATGTTACTTTCGGAAAAAGTTTGGGTAAGATATAGAGAAAAGTCAACAGGTAATTTTATTACTATTCCAATAAATATAAAAGATAGTAGTATAAATTATAAAAATTCTCTAAATGATAAACTAATACAATTTACATTTAATTTTAATATGTCTTTTGATTATATAAATAACATTAGATAATGCAGAAACTTCAGTTATATATTAGCGGAGAAAGAATAGATTTATTTAAAGATGAACAAGTTTCAATAAGTTTATCACAACAAGATGTTAAAGACCCTTCAAAAATATTTGCAGAATTTACTAAAACATTTACTATTCCTGCTTCTAAAAACAATAACATTATATTTGAACATTATTATAACTTTGATATAATTAACGGATTTGATGCGAGAAATAAAGTTGAAGCTAATATTGAATTAAATAACATATCTTATAAACAAGGATTTGTTGCTTTAAATGGTGTTGAGTTAAAAGACAACAAAGCTTATGCTTATAAAATTACTTTTTATGGTAACACAATTAACTTAACAAAGGTATTTGGAGATGACGACTTATCAGATTTAAGTGAGTTAAATGTTTATAATTTAGATTACACAAATACTAACGTAAAAACTAAACTTCAAGGCTCAGTAGGAGATGATATAATAGCACCGTTAATAACACACACCGAACAATTATTCTATGATACAAATGCAAGTGTTCAAACATTTGGAAACTTAAATTACATTAATGGACAAAACCACGGTGTTTTATTTAGTGAATTAAAGTACGCTTTAAGAGTTGATGTAATTGTTCAAGCAATACAAACACATTATTCAAGTAGTGGACTTCCTGCATTTTCTGATGACTTTTTTAATTTAGCTACAAGTCAAAACAAACAGTATAATAATTTGTATATGTGGCTTCATAGAAAAAAAGGAAATGTTGCAAGTACACAACAAGTTGTAACATTTGCTACTCAAGTTTTTGAATTTAGTTTAACATCTTATGTATCTATACAATCAGCTGTTTTATTTTCAGGAGGTGGAACAACATTTAGTATAGTTCCAGGATTTGATGATATAATTGTTAATACGTTAGATTTGTTTGTAAAGACAGGCTACACAACAATACCATATACAATAGAGTTATGGCGTAATGGTTCTATATACTGGACTTCTACTGAAGCATCAGGTTCAAGAAGTTTTAGCAAAAATACTTCTGGTGGTTTTGGAACTTTAACTGTTGGTACTTATTATTTAAATATAAGAACAGCAACAGCAATGACATTTACAAATATACAATGGACTTTTACTGGGGATATACAACAACCACAAGCTCCTAATGGATGGACAAATATATATGAAACAAATCCATCGCCACAATCAACATCAAAAGAGTTTAACGCAACACTTGATTTGGAATTTGTAATTACAGAACAAATACCAATAATAAGGACAATAGATTTTATGAACGCTTTGTTTCGTATGTTTAATTTAACAGCTTATTATGATAATCAACCTTTATTGGTAAATGGTAATACTAATCCAGATTTTGGTAAAATTAAAATACAAACACTTGACGATTTTTATGGAACTAACTTTAATACTTGGAATATATCAAACTATGTAAAAGTAGATAAAAGTTCTATTAATGTTGGTTTACCTTACAATGAAATTAGTTTTTCTTATCAAGGTTTAAAAACATTATTAGCTGCTACATTTTCACAAGAAAATAGCACAGCTTGGGGAGCATTAAAATATTCAGGTGGAACAAGATTAACAGGACCAAACACTTCTTATAAAATTATAGTTCCTTTTGAACATATGCAATATGAAAGGTTATTTAATCAATCGAATACTACTCAAGCAACAACTATTCAATACGGAAGATTTGTAGATGATAACGAAGAACCTTATTTAGGTAAACCCTTATTATTTTATCCTATTAAACAAACTAACGGAACTGAAATTTCATTTATGAATACAACTACTACAAACGTAGCAATAGATGATTATATAATACCATCTAATAGTCAAGAATTAGCTTTTAGTACAAGTACAAGCAATATAAATTTTAACGAAGAAAGAAACGAATATACTGGAGCAAGTGGTTTTTCAGGAACATTATTTCAAAATTTTTATAATACTTATATAAGTAATGTGTTCAACACTAAAAGAAGAATAATAAAAGTAAGTTGTTATTTGCCTTTAAATATTATTTATAAATTACAAATGAATGATATTATAGTTATTAATAATCAAGATTACATAATAAACAAAACAGATATAAATTTAATTACAGGAGAAACAAAATTTGAATTATTAAATAAAGTATGATAAAAGAAATAGTAAGCTTATTAAAAATTGTAGATGGTAAATCTGAAAATATTAAAATAGCAAAAGGAAAATATAAATTAGCAACAAATTGGAAAGAAGCAATAAAACAAATTAAACAGATATGGGAATAAGTAAAGTAATTGTAATTAGTGCAGATACAAAGGAAGCTCAAAAAGCACTTAATAAAGTCAATTTAACTATTGAACAACAAGAAGATTTGTTAAAAGATACACAAAGACAAATCGAAAAACTTGAAGATTTAAGAGATAAAACAAGTAAAAAAGATGCTAATAGAATTATTAAATATAATGATGAAATAAAAAAACAAAATAAAAATCTTAAAAGAACTAAAACAAGATTAACAGAAAACAAACAAGCAAGAGCAAAAGCTAATAAAGAATTACAAACTACTATAAAAGAACAAAGAGATTATTCAGGTGTTCTTGGAATGATTGATAAACAAACAGGTGGAGCTATAAGCGGATTCCAAGGAATGATACAAGGAATAGGTGGTGCTACTAAAGGATTCAAATTAATGAAAGTTGCAATAATCGCAACAGGAATTGGTGCATTAGTTATTGGAATAACAGCAGTAGCAACCGCATTAACAAATTCTGAAGCAGGACAAAATAAATTTGCAAAGATGATGACACAAATAGGAGTGGTCATAGGAAATGTAACTGATATTTTAGGAAACTTTGGTAATGCAATAATGTCTTTTGTAACAGGTAATTTTGATGATGCACTTGAATCAATAAATAAAGTAACTGAGGGAGTTAAAAACTTTGGAGAGGAAACTAAAAAAGAAATTAAACTTGCAGGAGAATTAGCAGATAAAAGAGCGGAAGCTGACAAAATTGATAGAGATTTGTTGCTTGAAAGAGCGGAAGCAAATAGAAGATTTAACGAACTTAGAGAAAAAGCAGCGGACAAAGAAAACGTAAGTATAGAAGATAGAATAGCGGCATTAAAAGAGGCTGGGAGAATAGATGAAGAAATTACTAAAAAAGAAATTGCTGCTGCTAAATTAAGATTTGAAGCTAAAAAACTGGAAAATTCATTAAGTGAATCTACAAAAGAAGACTTAGATGAACAAGCAAGACTACAAGCTGAATTAACTAATTTAGAAACAGCAAGATTAAAAAAAGCTAAAACACTTACAGCAGAAATCACTACAAATTTAAGGGAAGCTGAAGCTGAAAGAAAAGGTATAGAAGCAAAAGCAAAAGCTGACCAAAAAGTAATAGACGATGAAAAAATAAAAAAAGAAAAAGAACTTGTTGATTTAAAAAAGAATATTAGAGATGCCGAAGCAGTTAGTGAAGAAGATGCAAGAGCACTTGAATTAACTAAAATACAAGAACATTATCAAAAACTTATAGATGCAGCAATAGCAAACGATTTAGTTACTGATGAATTAGAAGCAGCGAGAGATGAAAAGTTAAAAGAAAAACAAGGCGAGTTTGATGAAAAAGATGCTGAAAGAAAACAAAAAATTATAGACGATGCTACCGTACAAGCTGAAGCATTAAAAAAGATTGAAGATGATAAAAAGAAACAACAACAAGATACATTTAACAATGCAGTTCAATTAGCAGGAGAAACAACCGCATTAGGTAAAGCATTACTTTTAGCTAAACAATTATTATTAGCAAAAGAATTTATTTTAAATGCTAAATCTTCTATTGCAAATGCTAAAAAAGCAGTATCAGATACAATAGTCACAGGGTCTGAAGCAACTGCTGAAGTTTCAGGTTCAGTAGCAAAAGCCGCAAATACTGCTCCACCACCTTTTAATATACCTTTTATATTAACAGCGATAGCTACAGGAGCGAGTGTTTTAAGTGCGGTAAATGCAGCAGTAGGTTCAACTAAAAAAGCCGCTTCACAAGTAGGAGGAGGAGGAGGAGGAGGAAGCATACAAACTCCATCTATTACTCCTGCATCTGCACCACCTGCTTTCAATGTAGTAGGAGCAAGCGACACAAATCAATTAGCAACCGCTATTGGAGGACAAGCACCTGCACGAGCATATGTAGTAAGTAATGACGTTACTACCGCTCAAGGACTTGAAAGAAATATTATAGAAGGTGCAACTCTATAAAAGCAAAAATTAAAAATAAATACGTTATATTATTATGAGAATTATAGAATTAGTGCTCGATGAGGAACAAGAAGAATCTGGAGTTGATGCAATAAGCATAGTTGAATCTCCTGCCATTGAAGAAGATTTTGTTGCTTTAAAAAATCAAGAATTAAAACTTGCTGAAGTCAGTAAAGATAAAAAACTCTTAATGGGGGCATTACTTGTTCCTAATAAACCGATATATCGAAAATCAGGCGAAGATGAATATTATATTTATTTTTCAAAAGATACAATTTCAAAAGCTTCACAATTATATTTAAAAAATGGTAATCAAAATAATTCTACATTAGAACATCAACATTCTTTAAGTGGTTTAACGCTTGTTGAATCTTGGATTGTTGAAAGTGAAATAAATGACAAAAGTAGAATGTATAATATGAATGTTCCAATAGGTACTTGGATGGGTACTGTAAAAGTTAACAACGACGAAGTTTGGAATGAATATGTCAAAACAAATAAAGTTAAAGGATTTTCTATTGAAGGTTATTTTGCGGATAAAATGGAATCGCCAAAAGAATCAGTTGAAGAAAAAATGGAAGTTAAAAATAGTAAATTACTTCAGTCTATAAAAGATATTTTAAATGCCTAAAAGAATAAGAAAAAATGTTGGTCCTAATAGTGTAGGATATATACCTGCAAGAAGTTCACAAAATGGCGGTCAAAGAGCGTGTTTGTGTCCTGATGAAAATACTTATTCAAGGGAATGTTGCGATGGTTCTATATGGGCTCAGGGCATCGGTTCAATAACACGAACAATATGAAAATACAAAATTAAAAATTAATCACGTTATATATATATTATGAAATCTACAGAAATGTTAAACAAAATCAAGACACTTTTAGATATGAAGGTAAAACTTGAAGAAATGAAACTTGAAAACGGTACTTTAATAGAATCCGAATCTTTTGAAAAAGGTAAAGAAATTTTTATTAAAACAGACGATGAAAAAGTAGCGATGCCAGTCGGTGAATATATTCTCGAAGATGGAAGACTACTTGTAGTTGAAGAAGAAGGAATTATTGGAGATATGAGAGAAGTATCTGATGAAGTTCCACAAAAAGAAGAAGCGAAAGAAGAAACAGAGGATATGTACGACGACAAAGAAAAAAAGATGGAAGATGACGGAAAAGAAGCTGATGTAGAAGATTGGGCAGGTATGGAAAAAAGGATAAAAAACCTTGAAGATGCCATTTCTGATATGAAATCTAAAATGGATTACAAAAAAGATGAAGATTATATGGAAGAGGAAGAAGTTGAAATGGAAGTTTCAAGACAACCTAAATCAAGAACAGTTAAAGAAGAATTTAATGAAGTAGAAGAAAAAGTAAAAGAAGAACTTTCTCAACCTTCAGCAAATCCTATTAAACATAATCCTGAATCAAGTAACAAAAAATCTACAAATGGTTTCTTATATTCTCAAAAAAGAGTAGGAACTGCATTAGATAGAGTTTTAGCAAGATTAAATAAATAATAACAAATAAAAATTAAATAAAAAAAATGAGCACTTTCAACTATTTATCAAATGATGTGGAACGAAATCAAGTTTCACAAAAGACATTATCTGCATCAGTTTCAGTACCTGCAGGAGATGCAAGTATAGACCATAATATTGCTACAGATGCATTAGTAATAAGTTTACCAAAAATAAATTCAGGGAATTTAGGAATGACTTTCTTATTTAGAAACTCAGGAGCAGATGGAAATAACATTATTACATTAAGCCCTCACTCAACTGATGGTTTTAATGGTAGTATCGCTAACGCTGCAGCTGATTCAGTAGCAAGTGGAGTAGTAGATAAAGATTGGGTTAACACAAAAGCAACTTCTAACAAGGGAGACTATGTCGTAATAAGAGCAGTAGCATTAACAGAATGGTACATAATCGGCGGTGTAGGAATCTGGGCATCTGAAGCATAATAATTAATAAATAAATAAATAATAAAAAAATGAGTAATTTAAAAAACGTACAATTAGCAACTGCTGTTAACGTATCGACTACATATTCCGGGGAGTTCGCAGGTGAATACATAGCTGCAGCGCTTCTTTCGGCGAGTACAATCAACGATGGTGGTTTAACAGTAAAAGCAAATATTGGTTACAAAGAAGTAATCAAAAAACTTGCTACAAGTGCTTTGGTTCAACCGGCTACTTGTGATTTTGACCCTACATCAACTATCACACTAACTGAACAAATAATTCAACCAACTGAACTACAAGTAAATTTACAATTATGTAAAAAAGATTTTGTAAACGATTGGGAAAGTCAACAAATGGGATTTGGTCTTAGTCAAGGTTTACCTCCTAAATTTAGTGACTTCTTAATTGCTCACGTTGCTGCTGAAGTTGCACAATCTACCGAATTAAATATTTGGAAAGGTGATGTCGCTGCTGCTTCTAACAATTCATTTGATGGATTTGAAAAAATTATAGCTGCTTCCGCTGCTGCAGGAGATATTCCCGCAGGACAACAAGTTGCTGCTGTAGGTGGTGGTGTTAACGCTACAAATGTAATCGCAGAATTACAAAAAGTTGTTTCGGCTATTCCGAATACTTTGTATGGGAAAGATGGACTTAGAATATATGTTCCAAGTTCTATCGCTAAATTTTATGTACAAGCACTTGGTGGATTCTCGGTAGCTGCTACATCAAATGCAGGTACAGATAACAAAGGTACTCAATGGTGGAATAATGGTTCATTAACTGTTGATGGAGTACAAATTTTTGTTTGCCCAGGAATGTCAGACAATAAAATGTATGCTGCTGAAGTTTCAAATTTATATTTTGGAACTGGATTACTAAATAACAATCAAGAAATTAGAGTACTTGATATGGTTGACCTTGATGGAAGCAATAACGTACGTATGGTAATGCGCTTCACGAGTGGGGTCCAGTTCGGGATTGCATCTGACTTGGTGGAATACGCTTAATATTAACTAAAATTAGGGTAAGTTTGAAAATCTTACTTACCCTTATTTATAAAACTAAAATAACATATGCCTTGTACAGTATCAACAGGAAGAAAAATACCTTGTAAATCAGCTTTTGGTGGAATAAAAACAATTTATTTCGCCGACTTTGGTGGTTTAACAGCTTTAGCTTTCACAGACGGAAAAGTATCTTCAATTACTGGAAGTGTTGCAGGTTGGACTAAGTGGGATGTCAAAGGAAATTCTAATTTAGAGACGACAGTAACATCTTCGAGAGAAAATGGAACTACTTTTTATACACAAACTTTAAATGCAACTTTTACTTATTTAGATGCTTTAACTCAAAACGAACTACAAATCCTTGCAGTTGCTCGACCTTATGTAGCAGTAGAAGATTACTACGGAAATGTATTTCTTTGTGGTTTTGAAAATGGTATGGAATTAGTAAGTGGAACATCTGTAACCGGAAGTGCACCCGGAGATTTATCAGGGTTTACTATCGTTATGGAAGGGAATGAAGAAACAGCACCTTATTTTTTAAGTAGTGCTGCTTTATTAACTCCAATCGATGCGGACCAAGTTACGCCAAACTAAATTTATATTATATATTTAAAATTAAGCATCCTAAGGGGTGCTTTTTTTTTACATTTATATTTCTACAAAATAACTTAATAAATACGTTATATAGGTAATGATTGTTTTTACTACATCTACTAATGCACAAAACTTTAAAATAATTCCAAGAACTTATGGAAGTGAATTTTCTATGTCAATTACTGATGATAGTACAAATATTCCAGTATATTACGACATAACAAATGCAGTTACAAATGTAAATTATTTAACATTTTCTCAAGTTTTTAGTCCTAAATTAGTAGAAGGACATTTTTACGATATAAGATTATATACTGACTATAATATTTGGAATACAAATTATCAATTATGGGAAAACGATAATAGTTTATGGAATGTAGATAGAACAACAGATGCAACAATTTTTAGAGATAAAATATTTTGTACTGACCAACAAATTGACCAAATGGAAGACGAATATTACGACTTAAATTTGGGTATCTATAAAACTTTTAATTCCTTTGATAACACATATAAGGTTTTTTAATTATGAGAAAAAATATAAAAAGAGATAAAAAAGGAAGATTTACAAAAAACAATTCAGAATTTAGTTTTGTTAATTTAGCTACTTACACATCTCCTGAAATTATTGAAATTAAGAATAAAGATTGGGTTCAGTATGGAGCAGATAATAATTACTTTCAGTTTTTAATTGATAGGTATAATGGAAGTCCTACAAATAATGCTTCCATAAATGGAATTTCACAACAAATTTACGGTAAAGGATTAAACGCTACCGATTCAAGTAGAAAACCAAACGAATACGCTCAAATGATTACTCTTTTAAAACCTGAAATGATACAAAAGGTTTGTTATGATTTTTATTTGATG
>Ga0181421_1000699_pt1 | contig 9973 bp, 8 predicted proteins | sample 44SPOviralmetaG_FD_130146 | JGI IMG/M metagenome (GOLD analysis project Ga0181421, IMG submission 130146) | Marine viral communities from the oligotrophic San Pedro Time Series (SPOT) site, San Pedro Channel, CA, USA - 44 SPOT_SRF_2013-06-19 | ecosystem: Environmental > Aquatic > Marine > Strait...
AGTGGACTTGTAGGTGTGGCAGATAATATTACAGATTATCAATTTTTTTATGACGGAAAATTAAATCCAAATAGACCAGTAAAATGCTCTAAAACTTCCTCACTAACTTCAATAGACCAGCAATTACATGTGGAACAAGAAAAATCACTTTCATCCGCAGGCATCCCTGCCCTATCCTTTTACAACTTTCAAAAGAATTTTTTTATCGGCAGAAGTTTTGCTCTCGGAGACAATAGTGCCGACCTCCGCAACAAAGATTTTAACCTCCAAGTAAATTACAGAGAAACACTAGCACCTGAAAAGAGTAAAATGTGGCAGTGTTTTGTATCACATATTAGACGCATCGTTGTAAGAGGTGAAGATGTTATGGTAGAAGTTTAAAAATAGATTGTAATTTTTTAATATAATTTTTATAAATTAAATATATCATAAATGATATATGGTTAAAGTATTAGAGTGTTTTAGTGGCACTGGTTCAGTTGGTAAAGTTTGTAAAGAATTAGGATGGGAAGTTGTAAGTGTTGATATGATACTACCAGCAGACCACCAATGTGATATATTAGATTTTGATTATAAACAATATAATAAAGATGAGTTTGATTTATGCTGGTTTTCACCACCTTGTGTTAATTATAGTGCTTATAAAAAATGGTGGTTTGGTAGAAAATTAAAAGATGGGACAATATATAGTAAAGAGCAAAATGATAAAGACCAAGATGAAGCAGATAAATTAGTATTAAAAAGTTTTGAAAGAATTGATTATTTTAAACCATCATTGTGGTTTATGGAGAATCCAGCAACAGGTAGTTTAAAAAATAGGATTATTATGAAAGATGTTCCTTTTTATGATGTAGATTATTGTATGTATAGTGATTGGGGATATAAAAAGAAAACAAGGATATGGACAAATAAAAAAGATTTTGAACCTTTATTATGTAATAAACAATGTGGTAATATGATAGGTGATAAACATAAAAATATATTGCCTGGTTGTGGGTCACAACATAATGAACCAAAAGATTTAAAACATTTAGGAAAAGGGACAAATAGAATAGATAGGTATAGAATACCACCAGATTTAATTTATAGTTTATTTTTATTGTAGAGTTTGAACATAGTTCAGAGCATACCTTTGGTTATAACATGGTCTAATTATATTTTTTAAAATTTTATTTTTATTTATCATATATAACATATATGTTATACTATAAACAATGAGTTCAAATACATCACCAGCAATGTCAAGCGGAGGTAATGCTTATCTTCACGTCACACCCAGTAATGTTTTATCAACAGGCAAGATTTCATTTAAAAATGGTAATCCTGTTATTCAGTTTCTTATAGCACCACAAAATAGATATTTAATTGGTTCATCTGTCCGTTTCAGCGGTCTAATTAAATTTTATGATAATAATGGTGTAGCAACAGCAGGTTCAACCCTTTCTATTAATCCACGTGTCGGTCTATATGGTATGATTGACCAACTTACCCTTAAAGCAGGTTCAGGTCCAGCAACAGGTCAAACGTTAGAAAATATTAGACATTATCCACGTATGATTGCCTCATACCTCTCCAGCACTTCATCGTTAGTTGATAATCAGGCATCACTACAAGAAAAAGCACTTACAAATGTAAATTTTGAATTACAAAATCTTGGTGTCACTTATCAATCCTCAGCACAAGGTAATAGTTTTTGTTTGCCACTACCATGTGGTATGTTTAATGGACAGAACCCAATACCACTTTGGATGACTGGAGGAATTTTGGTAGAAGTTTCATTAAGTCCTGATAATAACTTTTTATTTGCCGAAAGTGGTACAACCACAGATATTACAGAGGGATATTATGAACTTGAAGATGTTAATCTATTATGTGAAACTATGGACCCACCACAAAATGTATTAAATACTATTAATAGTGGCAAACCAATGTCATTTAATTACAATAGTATTCATAGTTATTTTACAACTCTTAATAGCACTAATGCTGTGGTCAATTTCAATCTTAATCTTAAAAATGTATTAGGTGTATTTGGTAATTTTATTGAAGCATCAAAGATTAACAATTTAGCATTTGATGGTATGGCAACGTTAGAACCTACTAACAAAACCCCTGCTGGTGCTGTATCAAGTGCGAAGGTTCAAAAGATTATTTGGACTAGGGGAGGTATGAAGTATCCTTATACTTATGACCAAAATATGCTCCAAAAGAATAATAATAATAATAAATTTGTTGACCCACAAGTATTAAGAGGATATTTAAATGCTGTTAGTCAATTTGCTGGTAGTCCAGGACGTATCCAGTGTTCCCCTGAGAATACTTATTATGATGGAGATGATATTGTTAAAGCAACCCAGTCCTATAACTTTCAAGGAGGTAAAGTATTTGGTATTGGTGTAGCATTAGACCAAATATCTGATGGAGGTGTAGATTATAGTTCCACTCCATTTGGAATAAATATGGACCTTGATTTAGGAACAAATAATCCAGTAGCATTTTATATGTTTGCCCACGCCAAGATGACTATGCTATTATCTTCACAAGGATTACAAATTGTATCTTAATTATCACTAATTATCACTAATTATATTTTTTAAAATTTTATTTTTATATGTCATATATGTTATATATGTTATATTATATAAAATGTCTAACGCCATACCTGAACTTATCAAAATAGGAAGCATTCAAACTAACTTAACTCAAGATATAGAAACATCAATTCAAGAACCAGTTGTAGCAGATGAGAATACACTCCGTTTCTCTCTTCATAAAAGAGGTTTCATTCATTCAAACTCTAAACTGGTATTATGTTTAAAAGATAATGGTGAAAGTGACCATTTCCTCCCTCTTAATGTAGGTATTGGTTCATTAATCAAGAATGTAGCATTCAGAATCGGTGATACTACAATTCAAGAGATTCAGGACTGGGGGGAACTACATGCTTATCGCAGTTTATTTGTCAGCAGTGAAGTTCAAAAAGAAAAAGAACAATTTTTATCTCAACGTTGTATTAGTTTAGGTGTAAATTATGAAACTGCCCCTGCGATTAATGCTAAAATACATCAAGTAGGAGAAGGTGAAACCATTAAACTTGTCCGCAGTGTATTTGGTGGTCTTCGTCTAGGTGGAGATGGTGCTGGAACATTTACTACACCATTTCCAGCACGAAACGTTGAAGATGATAGTTATTATATGAAGTCATATCAAGATTTAAGTAATGAACCTACTTATCAAATCTCCTTACAAGACCTCATACCATTTTTCAAACTCAATCAATTACCAGCGTGGACTATTACAAGTGATATATATATTGATATTACTTTACAAGATGCCATTTATCGCACCTGTACATTAGAAGATGGACAAGCAGACAGCACTTTTGAAGTTAAGAAAGATGAAACTAAACTTATCATTGACCACATTTTTTATCCTGGTGATGTTATGGATGCTTGGGCAAATGCTAATAAAAAGGTTCAATTTAGTTATTTTGATTACAGATTATCTAAAATGTCGCTTACTACTAATGAACTCACCACTGGTGTTGTCCGCAATCTAGGTGGAGCAGGACGTATCGTCACAAAAGTTATATCAGGATTATTTGATGAGAATCAAAATGACACTAAAAGGTCTCTTACTTTACTTAATAAATATGGTAGTGTATGTGCTTTAAGGACAAAAGTTGCTGGTGCTGGAACTAATCAAGGAAGGGTCACAAGTAATCTTAAATTTAATGACCACTTTTTATATCCAGTAGATAGGGTATTGAGTAGTGTCCACTTTTATGACCTTACTCAGAGTGAAGGAGTGCCTCCATTTGTCACGAGAGATTATTATAGTGGAGAGAGTAGGACTACATCTGATACAGCATTTAATTTAAGGTCGCAAATTGATTTTCTCAGAGGTCAGTTTTTCTTTCAAGCATGGCGACTCAATAGGAATGAACGCATCAGTAGTAGAGGTATTGAACTATACCAAACATACAATATTATTACAGCACTAGCAGATGGAACATCTACTTATACCCTTAAATGCTGGTTAGAAGTGCTTAAATATGCTGAATTAGAGGACGGAAAAATGACTTGCTACTTCGCATAAATTTATAGAAAAATAGAAAAAATTAGAACATAATTTTCTATAATTTATTTATTTTTTTTTAATTTACTAATATTAAAATTTATATATCATATATGATATATATATTATGTCAAGTGGATATACTAATACAAGATTAGTGGATTGTAATAGGTTGAATAGTGAGGAGTATAGACAAACAGACACAGACAATAGCAGATGGACATCAAAAGTAGGGAGTGGCATTCATTTAAGACCTGGTGATAAGGTTAGTATTCATAGTAGTTTTATAAGTGAATTAGGGTGTGGTAATGCTGATGTTATTGAAACCAATGGAGAATTATTAGGAACAAAATCATTTAATTATACCAATTTTTCAATACCAGGTGATACAACTTATCCTAATTATGACTCAGTTAATAATGATAATTACTTACCTAATAATGTTAAAAGTAGGACTGCCAGTAATGATGATGTACCAGTAAAAATTTATGATAATGCCTTAAATATTATATTATCTTATTATAAAACTGCCAATGGAGAACAACATATTCATTTGCCACGTAGATTTGATAGAAAACAACCAACAAAGTCAGGTGGTGATGGTTATACCGAATGGTTTCGTGCCCAAGAGTTTAGGTCAGAGGATAGTTATGAAAATGGACAAGCATACACCAAACCTGAATATGAAAACAGAGTATGGGCGGATTGGCATTTTTACAGACAACCTAATTATGGCATCAATCCTACTATTGAAGGACAACCTGTAAATGTTCCATCATCTGCTTTTATAGCAGGTAGTGGGACAGACGCACATGTTGTTCATACAACACCAGGACCCAAAGATGCTAGTAGTTTGCCTGGAACAAGTAGAGGTAAAGAATTTATAAGAGCAACAGATAATAGTAGATACACCATATATGTTATGAAGGAGTCATTTTGGGACCAAAATGCTATTAATATAAATGATTTTCCACCTGAAGTAGATGAACCTAATGTGATTATTGGTAAGAGAGATATAGCATTAGTAGATTATATTAAATACAAAGAATTAAAAAGTTATAAAATAAATGATGGTTTCAATAGTCCAGCAAATATAGGAACACAATTAACAGCAGAGTTAAATAATGTTAAAAAGACAACAACAAGAGATTTTTATGGTGGTGAGATTCCTGCCACTGACCCTAGATTTGAAGATACACCACCAACGTTTCCTGACACACCTATAAGTATTGGTGGACCTGGACCTTATTTACCTGAGTATAGTATGTCAATAGAAAGCGATACTTATAAATTAATTGATGCTTGTAATTGGTTTTCATTAAGTAATAGTTTTTATAGTCAATTTTATAAAACAAATGGAACATCTAATATTGAGGATTCGGTTTTATATTATAGTAGTTATAGTATGATAGGTGTAAAAAGACCTGAATTATTTGAAGCATTTAGAACACTTAATCCACCAAATTTCCCTGACTTTACACCTTATTTAGATGGTAATTATTTTACTATATATGGGTCACAGATTATAAATGGAGATGGCACATTAGAACCTATTGAAACAAGAATAAATCAAGTATTAGACCCTACTCATCCAAATAGATATTTATATAATAAGGATAGTTTATTATTAACCAATATACCATATACTAATGCTAATTTATTATTATTAAAAAATATTTTTGATACACAAGCAAAATATCCTGAGTTATTTGATTATAAACCAAATAATAGAGTAAATATTAATGATAGCAGATTTATACATATGGATGTTATAGGTAATACATCAATAGGTTTAGGTTATGATGGTTATGAAGAATATGATGATGGGGTCACAGAAACAATAGGAATGCCAAGTGCTTGTATATTTATATATTATGATAAAGATAATGCCGATACATTAACAGAAGGTAGTCATAATAATTTATCATTAGGTTTTGGTTATAAATATTATAATGATACAGAGGGTATAGATTGTATTGGGTTTTCATTAGAAAACATACAATTAACAAATACAAGTATATTCCCTGAGGACGTATATTTTGATGAAGGAGAAAGAAAAGTGGGTTTTGATTGGCATTTTAATGCTTATGGAACCGCATGTATTGTGCCTTATACTGGTATAACTGAAACAGATTGTGATAATAGGACATTTAATACTATATATAAACCTGCTGAACCACTTTATAGGGTTGATGTGGACGTAGCAAATTATCATATTAATCCACATTATGATGCTGAACCTGGTATGAGTTCATCTATAATAGGAACAGGTATAAATATGTTAGATTTTTCATTTAGTATAAGACATATATATTGTGGTGCGATTGACCCTTTAATTAAATTTGACACTGCTACAAGTAGATTTCAAATAAGTCAATTACATACATCTGAATTATATGGTAATCAGTTTATAAACTCTGCCCCTGCTGGAATAGTAAGTGGTTGGCAAGGTTTATTGAAACCTGCTGATGATAATGGTACAGTTGCCACCAGTAATGTTTATAAAATAAATAAACATATTGAACCATTCCTTTATACACCTGATATAGCACCTTATTTTACAGAAGTAGAGTTTCCAAGTAGTAAAAGTGGTGTCCAGTGGAATGCTAGTGCTAATGGAGTAATAACAAATAATGGTGGTTATTTTGCTTATCCTTCCACAACTGATGGTTTTGTTCCTATGGCAGATAGTAGATTAAACCAATCTGAACCTGTCGGACCTAATTTTAGATATAAAAATGAACAGACATTATTTACAATGGCAAATACTAAAATTAAATTATGGTCTATATTTGATGCGGAGAGTGGTGTAAGTATAGAGGATTTTGGTGTAGAAGAGGACTGGGTAAATAATAGTTTATTAGGTGTATTAGGTTATGATTATTCACAATTAGACAATACAAATAAAACTGGTAATTATCAAACAAGATTAACAAAAGATACAATGAATAATATAACACCAGTCACTACAAATGCCCTTATAACTCCGTTAGATACTAAACTATTAAATAAAAATATATGGGGAGGTGGCACACCTAATAATCCATCATTACCTTATAGTTGTATGAGTAATATTTATGGTGAAAAGAGAATATCACAACAAAATAATTTGGGGACTCCACCTGAAGCAGAAGCAGTATCACAATATGGCACAATGAATTTTAATGTAGTAAGAGGTATGTTTAATAATGAAATTATAGTCACCCAGCAATCAGCAGTATTTACTGCTAATAAACTGCCACGTAAAATGTCTATACCATATTATTTAATATGTAGTAGTTTAATAGATGATAAATTTTATAATGGTAATACAGATGGTAATCAAAGTAATATTATGGGTGTAGTGAATCGTGAGAATGGTTTTGGTGATTATTATTTTGGAGGAGCATCAACTAATCAATTTACTATAACAGCACCTACAACTATTACTGAGATTACAACGCAAGTCCTAGACCCTAAAATGAGACCAGCAAGATTAAATGAGGATAGTTGTATCATATATGAGATACAGAGAGCAATGAATAATAATTTAGATATAGTATCAACGTTAAATAAAAAACAAATAGAAAAAATATTTAACCCACCTGGATTATAAAAAATTATTATTATTATTATTATTATTATTATTTATCATTATAATATTTATATATGGGTGGTGGATATATGCCTTTTTTATAATAAACACCTATTAAATTATCATCCATAAAATTTATATCAAAACCATTATTTTTTATGAACCATAATATTTCTTCACTATAATAATGTTTCCAATCCATATTTTTACAAATTGGACATTCAAAACTTTTAACTTTGTTAATATTATTATATTTATCTCTACACATTATACATACAAAAGATTTACATATTTTACATTTATTACATTGTTGTTTTTCATCATAACTTAATTCATTATATTCTGTATCAGTCCATTCTTCATAACAAATACAACAATTCATTTTATATTTTGTCACGACAGCAAGCACCATAAGGTGCGATAAAAATTATTATTATTATTATTATTATTATTATATATTATATATATCATTTATGCTATATCATTACCCCTTGAATCAATACCTAATGTATCTTCAATAATATCCCACGTTTCCATCCATCCCTCTTCATCTTCTTCAAGGTCTGCCGTATCTTTTAACATTTGTTTAAAATTATCAACCCTAAATTTTAGATTATTATATTTATCATTTACAACTTTTAGTTTATTATAACTATTTTGTGCCATCATAAAACTATCCATAGCACCCTTCATAGTGCTATCTAATTCAGCATTTTCTTCTTTTAGATTATCAATATCACCATTTAGTTGTGTAATAACATCTTCAGCACTTTCTACATCATTTTTTAGTTTTTGATTTTCTTCATTTAGTTTTTTGATTAGTATTTCTTGGTTTTTAATGTGGGTCATAATGCTGTCCATTCCGTTGATTAGTGACATTTTTGTTTAGTATTACTTTTTATGCTATAATTAAATCAAATTATTTTTTTATAATATTATTTTTTTTGATATAAAATTTCAAATTATATTTTTATTTTTTATTTTCCCAGTAATTTATTAAACCTTATTTTGTCACGACGGCAAGCACCATAAGGTGCGATAAGTTATTTTTTTTATTATTTTTTTATTATATATCATTTATGCTATATTATATTTAATATCCATAATCTACATCAATTAGTTTATACTTTTTATTTTCTTTTATAACCCATCCTAATGAACCACACACTACATCATATCGGTCAGGGTCTGAATGGTGTAATGCCATTGTATTCATAAAGCATTGCTTATCTTTATAATCTTTTTCTTTATAAATTTTTTCTAATATTTCATCTAACTTATAATTAAATAATTGATTACTATGGTACAGATTGTATCTTGATTGATTTTCTTGTTCTAATTTAGACCATGCCATATATAGTGGTTTATCATATATTTTTTTAGGATGGTTAAATAGTGGTGTTTTGTCAATAATATTACCATTTGTTTTATCTACACACCAGTAATGATAATTGCCAAATTTAACATCCTTAATAGTATGTATCTTATCTTGTATGCCAGCGTATCTTGATATGTATTGAATCTGTTGAAAAGTCATTCCAGCGAAGCACATTTTAAAAACTTTTGTTTTTTATAATATAGTTTTTATAATATAAAATATCAAATTACAATGCTAAAACAGGATTGTATTTAACGTTATTTTGTCACGACGGCAAGCACCATAAGGTGCGATAAGTCATTTTTTTTATTATTTATTTATTATATATCATTTATGTTATACTTATTATTTTTTTTTATAAAAATTCTGCTGTATTTAGTTCTAATTCCCATTCATTAACACCATTAATATTATTTATACAATCTTCTAAACTATCATATATAATTATCATATCTTTTGTATAAACATATCCCATGCCAGGATCAAATCTATATATATTTTTATAACCTTTTACTATCGTTAAACAAGTAATATGACTCATCATATTCTCAAAAACATTAGGTTCACCTGACATCATTAAATCTACATATACACTATATATTTCTCTTACTACTATATTAAATTTTTGTTTATGTTCATTTTTATATTGTTTTTCTTTTTCAATATTTTTTGTATTTATATCCATAATAGTTTTTATAAGGTCATCAGGTAGGTGTTGTTTTTTGTGGTAGCGGTCGGCGAATATTTTGTAGTCATTAGTAATGGGCATTTTATAAAACTTTTTTTATAATATAACTTTTTTGCTATAATTAAATCAAATTACAATGCTAAAACAGGATTGTTTATAATATAGTTTTTATAATATAAAATATCAAATTACAATGCTAAAACAGGATTGTATTTAACGTTATTTTGTCACGACGGCAAGCACCATAAGGTGCGAT
>Ga0181421_1000700_pt1 | contig 9971 bp, 13 predicted proteins | sample 44SPOviralmetaG_FD_130146 | JGI IMG/M metagenome (GOLD analysis project Ga0181421, IMG submission 130146) | Marine viral communities from the oligotrophic San Pedro Time Series (SPOT) site, San Pedro Channel, CA, USA - 44 SPOT_SRF_2013-06-19 | ecosystem: Environmental > Aquatic > Marine > Strait...
CAGGAGATGTGATCGACTTCATTCAAATATTGGGTAATGTTCTTGATCTTGGTGTACCAAGTGACAGTACAGTTTCACTTGCTAAACTAACAGCAACAGGAACTAAATCATCTTCTACATTTTTAAGAGGAGATAATACTTTTAATACTCCACCATTAGGTGGAATTACAGAAACAGATCAATATAGATTAACTGCTAATATTACATCTGACACTAATCCAATTAGTTCTAATTTAGAAAGAGTTGATAATGCAAGTTTTGGAAAAATTGGAACAGGAATGTCATTAAGTTCAGGTATTTTTACTTTTCCATCTACTGGACTTTATCATGTTATGTATACATTTCGAAGTCTTTCTAGTGCCTCCGACACTATTGCTGGTGAAATTTATGTTACACAAAATAATTCTAGTTATGAAGTTGTTTCATCAACAGCCAATGGAGATGGTGGTAGTAGTAGAGTAAATACTGGAAACTGTATTGCATTTGTAAATGTAACTGATACAGCAAATGTAAAAGTTAAATTCGCAATAGCTAGTATAACTTCTGGTACCGTACAAGGCGATACAAATTATAATTTGACTTGTTTTTCATTTATAAGATTAGGAGATAGTGTTTAATGGATTATTTACAAAGAGCTTTAGCTTATTTTAATACAGACAAATCTCAATGGTATGGTTGGAAAAAAGACTATACTGGAGAAAAAAGAATGTCTTATGAAAATTTAATTCTTAATGACAGCACAGCAACTATGCCAACTGAAGCAGAAGTAAATGCAAAGATACAAGAATTAAAAGATGCTGAACAAGCAGTAATAGATAAAAAAGCATCTGGCAAACAAAAACTTTTAGACTTAGGTCTAACGACAGAAGAAGTTAAAGCATTGATAGGAGCATAACATGGCTCTTAACTTTGCTAACAACAACTCCTTATCAGCAATCGACACTAAGCCAAGTGGTTTAAGTGGTGGAGCATTAAACCTTATCTCTACACAAACTGCATCAAGCTCATCTACAATATCTTTTACATCTGGAATAGATGATACTTATGACAGCTATGTATTTAAGTTTTATGACATACACCCAGCAACTAATGGTGCTCACTTTACTTTTAATGGATCAATAGATGCTGGTAGTAATTACAATGTTACTAAAACCACAACATGGTTTTTTGCTTATCATAATGAAGCAGATAGTCAATCTGCACTTACTTATTCAATTTATAATGATTTAGCTCAATCTACAGATTTTCAAATTCTTGCATCAGATATTGGTAACGAAAATGATGAAAGTGCAAGTGGAGAAATGTTTTTATATAATCCTAGTTCAACTACTTTTGTTAAACATTTTATTTCACAAGCACATGATTATAATTCTAATGATTATGCAAATAATATGTTTTGTTCTGGTTATTTAAATACTACTAGTGCAGTCAATGCAGTTCAATTTAAAATGAATAGTGGAAACTTTGATGGAGTAATAAAATTATATGGCATTAGTTAAATACAACAACAATAGCATAAGTGCTGTAACCTCTGCTTCTTCAATACCAAGTGGAGCATTAACACATATTAAAACTTTAACTGCTAGTAGTTCTGGAACATTGTCATTCGTAGATGGAAGTGATGGAGTGGTCTTGGATAGCACATATCCTATTTATAAATTTGAGTTTATCAATAATCACCCAAGTGCTGGAGATAATAATTTTACAGTAAATTTTAAAGATGGTGGTAGTTCTTATGATGCTACTAAAACTACAACATTTTTTAGAGCAACTCATAGAGAAAATGGCTCACTTGGTCAATTAGATTATAGAACAGCAGATGATTTAGCTCAATCTACTTCTGCTCAAAGACTTAATATTGTACTTGATGCAGATAATGATAGTTGTATGGTTGGAAATTTAACCATCTTCAATCCATCTAGCACAGTTTTTGTAAAACATTTTATAGCAAATACCCAAGAAGTTGCATATCAAACAACTTCACATGAAACTTTTGTTGCTGGATATTGTAATGTAACTGATGCAATAGATGGAGTTCAGTTTGCTATGTCATCTGGCAACATAGATTCTGGCAAAATAAAACTATATGGAATTAAGGATAGTTAATGTCTATTGTAAAATTAAATAATCAAGGTGTAAAGAACGCAACTGCTTTTGGTTCTATAACAGGATTAGGCAGTATGATATTTATTAAAAAGCTAACAGCTAGTTCATCTGCTACTTTATCTTTTGTAGATGGTAGTAGTGGTGTGGTGCTAGATGATACTTATAAAGAATACTTATTTACTTTTAAAAATATACACCCAGCTACTTTAAGAGCAAAATTTAGTGTTGGTTTTAGGGATGGTGGAACAGATTATGATGCAATTAAAACTACGACTAATTTTTATTCATATCATAATGAAAATGATGCAGATCAAGGTTTAGGATATTCTGGTGGAAGTGATATAGCGCAAGGAACTGGATTTCAATATTTATCAACAAATCTCAACAATGGAAATGATGATAGTTTTTCTGGTTATATGCATTTATTTAATCCATCATCAACCACATTTGTAAAACATTTTATAGCTAGAGGTAATAGTTCTTATGTTTCAGGTGGTGGAACAATAGCATCAGAAGAAGAATATACTGGTGGTTATTGTAATGTAACTGATGCAATCGATGGAGTTCAGTTTAAGATGGATAGTGGCAACATAGATGCTGGAGATATTTGCCTTTATGGTATTGCTTAACAATTAACAACAACAAGGAAAACAATGTCAAGACATCACAATATTAATGGAAATATAGTTCCTTTCACAGCAGAAGAAGAAGCAGCTAGAGATGCTGAAGAAGCTGCTTTTGCAGAAGCACAAGCTAATATAATACCAACACCAGCTTATGTATCTCAAAGAAAATCAGCTTATCCTAGCATTGGAGATCAACTAGATATGCTATGGCATACAATGGATCACAATACTGAATTACAACATAAATTTTACGATTTTTACCAAACAATTAAAAAAGTTAAAGTTGCTCACCCTAAAAAATAATGGCTAACACTTATAAATTTAAAGGAGTTGCTCTAGCATCAGCTAGTGAAACATCACTTTTAACAGCTTCATCAAAAGAAACTTTAATTATAAAATCAATTAGAGTTACTAATAATACTGGTAATACTCCAACATTTTCACTAGATGTTTTGGATAGCTCTGCAAGTAATGCAGAATTTACCATATTAAAAACACAATCACTTGCAGCTAATAGTTCAGTTGAAATTTTAACAGTACCATTGGTATTGGAAAACTCAGATCAACTTAAAGCAACAGTTAGCTCAACAGACTCAGTTCACATTGGTATTAGTTACTTAAATATTACATAATGAAATTAGTCAATATTCCATCATCTAATTTAGATGATGTTTGGTCTTTAGTAAAAAAAGATATTAGCGAAGCTCTATCTTACTCAGGCAATCATACAGATGCACAATTTGTTTATGACACAATTAAACAAAGCAAGATGCAGTTATGGGTAGTGTGGGATAAAGATAAAGAAGCAACAATAGACAAATATTATGGAGTTGTTGTTACAGAAATAGTTAAAAGAAAGTTAATACAGTCTTGTAACATTTTTATTGTTACTGGCAGACACAGACAGAAGTGGCAGCATCTTATTAGTGTGCTAGAAGATTTTGCTTTAAAAAACAATTGCACAAACATGGAATTAATTGCCAGAAAAGGTTGGCAAAGAATTATGGAACAATTTGATTACAAACCAACTCATGTTGTTCTTGAAAAACAAATAACAAACAAAGAGGATAAATAATTATGTCATTCGGAGGATCATCTGGTGGTGGAACAGAATCAAGAGTTAATCCATACGCACCAGCACAACCAGCATTAAATCAGATTATATCTGAAGCTGGTAATTTATATAACACAGGAGTAGGAGCATCAGGATATGTTGCACCATCTGACCAAACAACAGAGGGAATAGCAAACATGGAGATTATGGCAAATGCTGCCAACACTCAATTAGCTGATACTTTATCTGGTAAATATTTAAATCCTTTCTTATCTCCAATGCTACAAGGTTCAGCAAATCAGATTGCAACTGCGATAAACTCTGAATTTAGTGGAGCTGGTAGAACACCAGGATCTGCTATGAACCAACAACAAATCTTATCTGGTATTACTCAAGAAGCATTACCTTTAGCTTTTGACCAATACGAAAGAGAAAGACAAAGACAATTAGGTATAGCTTCTGCTACACCAGGACTTACAAGAGTTGGTGCTGAATTAGAAAACATTGAAAGAAAAAGAAACATGGCTCCTTTTGAGGCTTTAACAAATTATAGTAACATTGTAACTCCTATTGCATCAGGTTTTCCAGTTACAGGCTCACAAACCGATCCTAATAGACTGACATCAGCAACTGGTGGAGCTATGTTAGGTAATATGATTTTTCCAGGAATAGGGGGTGCTATTGGTGGAGCATTATTAGGAGGATTATTATAATGAAAATACAACAACACATTCCACATTTTGTAAAAGAACATAAGAAAGCAATAGCAGTAGCTGTTGTTATTTTAATAATTGCAATAATTTTATAATAAAATGGATAAAATAAATAAATTAATTTACGATTTAAAAACAGATATAGATAACAATACATCTAAGTATATTATTATTCTTGGTGTTCTATTTGTTATTTCAATAATTACATAAGGACATCAATGTTATTAGACGACAAGTTTGTAATGCAAGGTGGTGTTAGAAACTATCTTGGTAAAACTGAGGAAGTTAAAGCACCTAAATATTGGAAGTCATCTAAAGACAGTCCATCAACTGAACTTGCATATATTACAGAAGCTGAAAAAGGTTTATTGCTTGATGCTAACTTGCATGGCTCATTAAAAAATGGTAAGCCAAATGTAGGTGCATCTGGTCTATTAAGTTATGATGGTTTTGGATCAACTGATCCTGGACAAAATAGAGCTGGTGGAGATGTGTCAGGTTCAATGGACAGAGGTGGTAATGACAACAATCAATCATCATCTGGTGGTGGATCAACTAATGCTTTTCAAAATAATACCAATACTCAGTACAATACTGCTATGACCGACTCTCAATTGCAGAGAACAGAAGCACAAAATGTAATAGATTTAGTAAATCAAGGTGTAAATATTAATGATGCTCTAACAGGCAAAACTTCTTTAGAAAGAATAATGGGTAATGCACCTTTTTTTTCATTAGGTGCTTTAACAGAAATTGTATCACCTTTTGCTAATGCTGCAAATAAGAACAGAAGAACATCTTATTTAGAGGGTACAGATAAATTTGGTATGCCTTTATCAAGAGATTTTTATCAATCTTATGGTAGAGCTTTTGATCCTAATGCAACTATTGTTAAGGGATCTGATGAATATAGTTTTTTAACAGATACAGGGTATTTCAATACAATAGATAATAATAACAATGATGGTGGTGGTGAAAATAATAATACAATATTATTTGACAATCCAGAAGATGTAAAAACTATTCAAACAAATGAAAACTCAATGGTTAATGATTATTTCTCAAACATGGGTAGTAATCTAGGAGTATCATCTGCATACATGGACACTTACAATGCTGCTAAAAATAAAATTTCACAATCACTAAACTTAACACCAAACAATCAACAATATGGTTATGGTAATGCTGCAAATGATAATTTTGCAAGAAGTATGACATCTGCCAATCCATTTTTTGATGAACTAACAAATCAAGGATTAATATAATGGCATTTAATTTAAAAGGATTATTACAAGACGAAGAATTTTTATTTGCAGCTGGATTATTACAACAAGGTTCGCAAGGCAAAAGTTTAGGTGCAGCAGCATTTCCATCTTTAATTCAAGCTGGTAAAATTAAAAAAGCATTTACTCCAACAGCTAAAAAAACAAAACAAGCATTTGATAATGTTTTAGGTAAAAATGTTTTTGTAACTGATGAAGAAATTTCTAGTATGCCTACAAGATTTACTCCAATAGATAATAGTCAAGCTACAAGTTTTAATCCAGAAACAGGGGAATTTTATAGTGGAAGTTTATCTGGTATGAAATTAAAAGAAAAAAATCAAATTAACGATACTAGAGCAGCAACAAATCTTCAAGGCACTTATGGTTATTTAAAAGATTTTATTCCAACAATGCAAGAGTCAGCAGCTAAAACACCATCTGGTGCTGTTGGTGGAACTTTAGCTTTTATAGATTCTGTTTCAGATCAATTTAACCAATTAGGTGAATTTACTGGAATCAATAATTCTAAAATATCTTTTGGTTCAGAAACTGATAAATTTTTACAATCTCAAGGTTTAAAAAAAGATGCTGCTAATTATGCTAAATTAAAAGGCTCAGTTACAAAATTAGGATACTCTTTAGCAAAACTTGAAGAACCTGACAATCCAAGATTATCTGAGGGTGATGTTCTAAGACAATTAGATAGAATTAATTTTGGTGGATCAAGAAATCAATTTGTTAATTCTTTACAAGGAATTTTAGAAGATGAATTTATTGCTAGAAAAGCAAAATATAGAATGTTAGATCCTAAAGGTGAATGGGGATTTGAAGATCCAAGAAAAAAATCTACAACAAATAATAAAAATATAGTTAATAACAATCAAGGAATTGAAGAAGATATTTTAGGTTATTTTAAGTAATGAAAAGCATATCACAATTTAAACAAGAAAATCCCATTTATCAAAATGAGCCAGATGAAAAATTAGCATCTTTTATTTATGATAAATATTATAAGGATAGAGGTGTTGATGAAGATGATTTTTTTAAACAAGCATTTCCTAATATTGCTCAAACAAAAGAATTAAATTTAGAACAAACTTTATCTCCAGAAGTTGATGGAATTATATCTCCTGATGATGAAATGTTCAATCAGGAAAGAATACAAAACATAAATTATAAGCCATCTGTAAAAGATATAGCAATTGAAAATGACATTGGTACGGAAACAGGAGCTTCAGCAAATGCAAGATTTGCTCAATCATTAGGTTATGACGATAAAAATAAAGCTCTTGCTATAAAAAATGTTTTATCAAATTTATACAAACAAGACATCACAGTAAGAACAGGATCAAACACAGGAGAATTAGAATTTTTAAATCCTGAAACAAAAAAGTTTGAATTAGTAAATAAACCAGGTATTGATCTTGGTGATTTTACTGGTCAAGGTGGAAATGCTATGGTTATACTGCCTGACATAGCTGCCACAATAGCTGGTACTGTTTATTCAGGTGGTAATTTACCAGCTGGTGTTACTGCTGGTGCTTTAACAGCTGGTGTCATGGAGTATTCAAAATATCAATTAGGTAAAACTCTTTATGATATTAATAAAGATGTATCTAACGAAGATTTATTAAACAGAGCATTTGTTGCAGCTGGTGTATCTGCTGGTTCAGCAATATTAGGTGTAGGTGCAGCTAAAGTTATTAAATCAACTGCTAATTTAATTAAAGGTAGATTTATACAAGGAAGTGATGTTGCAATCTCTAAAGTAGAAGATGACATTGTAAGAGCTGATGCAGTTGCAGATAAAATTAATAATGTTTTAGATGGTGCTAAAATTAAATCAAATCTTAAATTTAGCTTAGGACAAGCTGCAAATGATGCTGATATGTTGGCAGCACAAGAATCTTTTGAAAATATAAATAAACTTGGTTATATGAATGAGTTTAGAACATTTAATCAAAATCAAGCTCAAGCATTGAATGACTATTATGGTTTTTTAAAATCTGGTTTTGGCACAAACACAAAAGGTGCATCAGAATTTGAAGCTGGAACTTTAATTCAAGAAGTAATTAAAAAACAAAATCAACCAGTTATAAAAGAATTAATTAAAAAACAAGCAGATGCAGAAACTGTTTTAGATAAAGCAGTTATAAGATTATCAGATGGAAGTTTAAAAGAAACTGGTGTTGCTATTAGATCATCTATTGATGAAGCATCAAATCTTTATAAAGGTAATGTGTCAGCAGCAGCAGACAAATTAGCTGTTGCAGCAAATATTAAAAATGTTAGCACAGATATTATTTATGACACAGTAGAAAGTCTTAGCAAAAAAGCTAAAGATAATTTATTAAAATTACCAGATACAAAAAATCTTTTTAACAAAAAATTATTAAAAGAGGGAAATGTCAATCCAGAAGTTTTAAGAAATACAAAATCTACTATACAGTCTTTAATAAGAGATAAAGTAGAGGGTAAAGCTGCTGGTGAAACACCAGAAGTTAAAACTTTGCAAACAATAGTAACAGCTATTAATAAACAACTACAAAAATCTGCACCAAAAGAATATACAGATGCTTTAGATGAATTTAATACATTAGTTGTTAAAAATAAAAATTTACTTAACAATGAATTAATTTCTAAAATTACTAAAGTTGATGACAACAGATTAAAGATATTTGGTGATGAGGATTTGTTTTCTTTATCATTTAAAAAAGGTTTAAAATCAGATGTTTATGCTAAACAAATACATGATGTGATAAAAAATTCACCTGATGCTATGAAAGCCTACAGAAATTCTATTAATGATTTTTACAAAACTAAAGTAATTAAAAATGGTAAAATTAATCAAAATGCACACAAATCTTTTTTAAAAGATTATGAAGCACCATTAAAATTATTTTTTAATGAAACTGATTTTAATAAAATATCTAAATTAGGTGGTTTTCAAAAAGCAGTTGATGATGCAACCTTACTAAGAAATAATACTATTAAAGAAATTGAAAAATCTTTTGCTGGTAAATTAGAAAGATTAACTCCAGGTGAATTAGTAAATAAAATTTATAAAGCAAAAAATATTGAAGAAATAAGACGACTTAAAAATATACTTTCTAAAGATCCTGAAGTTTATCAAGCATTTCAAAGAGGTGTTTTAACTGATTTAAATGAAAGTGTTATAAAATCATCTGACAGACTTGATATGAAAGTTATAGATGCTCTATCATTTGATAAATATTTATATGGAGCTGGTGAAAGAGGATATAGAGTTGCTTTAAAAGAAATATTTGGAGATAACTTTGTTGGCAATTTAGATATTTTAAACAGAGCTTTACAAATTAGTGCAAGACGACAACCACCAAAAGGTATGGGTGTTTTCGGAAGTGCTTTCTCAGATATTATTAGAGCTAGATTAGGTCAATTTACATTAGCTGGTAGATTGTTCACAGCATCAAGAAGAATATATGCCAAAGCTGCTGAAAGAGTTATGGCTAATGCTTTGTTAAATCCATCAAGTTTAAAAGAATTAATTGAATTAAGAAAATTTAAACCAAATACTAAAGAAGCTATCGCTATTCTATCTAAATTAGATGGATCAATATTTATTCAAGATAACTTTGAAGATTCAAAACCATTTACTGCTATTGCAAATACATTATTTGGTGATGCTAGAAATCAGAATTAATTATGACTACTCAATCACAAAAAAATTCACAGGACATAATTAAATTACAAGGCGAAACAAAACTTATTCATCAAAAAATAGACACAATCAAAGACAATCACTTAGCCCACTTGGACATCAAGGTTAATAATATTTACAAATTATTATGGGTGATCGCAACAATAAGTCTAAGCAGCTTGTTAAGCCTATTAACAAATCTGCTAAGTTAAACACACACATAAAAGGCACAATCGGAGAATACCAGGAGATAGTTAATTTAACTAAAGCTGGTTGGTACATAAGTAAATCTTGTGATCCTCAATGTCCTTTTGACCTAGTGGCAGTTAGCCATGATGGACAAACTATTAGATTGATAGATGTTAAGACAAACACCTATCGCACTAAAAGAAATAAAGATGGCACAATTCAAAGAATTGGCAGATCAAGAACAAAATTACAAAAACAAATGGGTATTGAATTACTCATGGTAGATCATGGAAATTAATATGGAGCTAACTATGAATTACTATTTTACAGGAATTTTAA
>Ga0181421_1000702_pt1 | contig 9960 bp, 9 predicted proteins | sample 44SPOviralmetaG_FD_130146 | JGI IMG/M metagenome (GOLD analysis project Ga0181421, IMG submission 130146) | Marine viral communities from the oligotrophic San Pedro Time Series (SPOT) site, San Pedro Channel, CA, USA - 44 SPOT_SRF_2013-06-19 | ecosystem: Environmental > Aquatic > Marine > Strait...
AAGTCTGAGTTTGTAAAACTTATTAAAGAAGTAATAACTGAAGTTAAGGAAGAGAGAAAGCTTAACCTTATACTTGAAGGAGTTACTAAAGAAGATATTAATGCTGTTCAAGAATCAGAAAAACCATTAGTCAATGAAGCTGTTGTTTCTATTATAATAGGAGCAGTACTAGCAGCACCTAAGTTAATGGAATATTTAGCCCAAGTAGTAAAGTTTGTTGTAAGAATATTTAAACCTTTTACAAACAAAGATGGTAACTTTGAAGACGGAGAAAACAAAGTTTCAAGTTGGATAGAAAAAAATGGACACACTTTACATTCGAAGTATATTAAGATAGTAATGAAAGTTGTAAAGCTGTTTGGAGTAGCTAAGACTGTATGGAAAGACAAACAATCTGGCGAGGTTGATGAAAAAAAATTAAAACTAACTGCCGAAGTACTTCTTAACGTAGCCATTGCAATAGCAGGAGCTTCAGCTATAGGAGGAGCCGTTAGTGCTTTCAATGCAGGAAGTCCTATTATCGGTGCCATAGAAAGCGGTCTAGGTGGGGTAAAAGGAGTTGAACTAGCAGCAGCAGTTAAATCTATAGGACCTAAACTAGTAGGTGTTTAATTAAAAACTAACATATTTATATATATACATTTAAAAAACATAAAAATGAGCAACTATAACAATTTTGACCTTAGAAACTTCATCAATGAAGGTAAGAAGGAAAAAGAAGACAAAACGGGTATGGACGAGCAAGAAGTTGCTCTTGGTGAAACTGACATAGTGGTAGCATCTGAAAGTGATATTACAGAAGGTACTGACATTATCGATATGGTAATGCAAAACCCACAACTACTGGGATATCTAGCAACATACGGAGCTGGTTTATTTGCAGCAGTAAAAGGAGGTCTTTCTGCAATGGACTATTGTGATGCAAATAAAGACAATAAATTATGTAAAGCTTGGAAAGATTTTGGGTCTGACTTTAGTGCTGCTAAAAAGACAGCTAGAGAAAAAGGAAGAGGGTACGAAGAAGGAGTAGAAGAAACTGCCGAACTTACAAAAGAAGAAACTTTTAAGAATGAAATTAAGGATATACTAGATTCGTAATTTTTCTTTAAAAAATATTAACCCGGCTTAGTCCGGGTTTTTTTGTTATGAATATTAAGTTATACTTTGCAACTACACCTGAACATTGGCTGACCAATGATGCAGTTACTGATGTGTTTAGACAACTTTTAAGTAAACTTCAAGAAAAATACCCTCAACACACATTTACCCATAAGTGTAGTAACCGACATAGTTACGAAAATGGAGTTACACATAATCACTTTCCTACCCGCAAGTTTGGGTTTTACCAATGTATAGTTGAAAACACAGATAACGGTAAATACATACTACTTAACTACTTTGACACAGTAACCACTCTACACGAGAATAATGGTTGGGACTTACACAATTTAGTAGAAATAATTACCACACCAGGTACCCACCTTAATAATATGACTTATGAGGATAGCTACATGGAATACACTCCTTCCTCGTATATTTACCATTCCACAAGTCAAACAGATAAATTAAAATCTGCTAAACCGCAACACAAAACTATTGACCATTTATTCTTTAGAGGTAAAACTTACCTATTTAGAAAATACCTTGAAACAGACAGTAGATTTGAAATACTTGACTCAGCTAACGGTTCTGATGGAATAGGTATTGATTCGTTTTTAAATGAAATAGCCTCCCAAAAAGTATCACTTTGTTTAAACGGCACTGCAGAAATTACTTATAGAGATATTGAAAGTTTTGCATTATTTTCCCCAGTACTACGTCCTATACTTACCTGTAAGTTTCATAATAAACTTATACCAGATTATCACTACATAGGTGTAAACCTTGATGACATTAAGTACAAATGGGGATTAGACTACTACAGTGAAAAGGCTGATAGAATATATAAAAGGTATCTTGAAGTAAAAGACGATGACGAATACTTAGAATTTATTTCCAACAATGCACGTAAATGGTTTTTAGACAACGGTACAGTTGAAACAAATGCCAATATATTACTAAATAATCTAAAGTTAGATAAACTTATTTAGTTTTTGTCATTCGTATATATTTATATATACAATACGAAGTTCAAGTAACTCGTTGAAAATATTTTAATCCTTATTACGATTCTAAATAATCGTACAATCACAAATTTTTATAATGGCAAACAAAGATTTATTCAAGCAAGCTATTGCTGAAGCTAAGTCTGTAAGAGAAGCCGCTATTGCTAACGCTAAGGAAGCTTTAGAAGAAACTCTGACACCTCATCTGAAAGATATGTTGGCTGCAAAACTTCAAGAACAAGAAGAAGTTGAAGATACAGTAGTAAACGAAACAGAAGAAGAAGTATCAGAAGCTCCTAAAGAAGATTCCAAAGACGAGTCTATCGAAGAAGCTCCTGCAAAGGAGAAAGACGAAGCAGTAGAGGAAGACTTTACAGGTGTTGAAGAAGCAGAAGACGAAGCTGAAGAAGACGAAATGGAAGCTGAGGATGATTCAGAAGAATCTGAAGACGAAGCGGAACCAGAAATCGAAGACGCTGTAGAAGGTGATGAAGAACTTTCCGACTTAACTGTAGACCAGTTTAAGGATATGGTAAGAGATATCATTAGCCAAGAAATAGGCGGCGGAGAAGAAGAAATTGGTGCAGACATGGACGGTGGTGACATTGAAGGTATGGGCGATGAAGCTCCTATCGAAGAACCTATCGACGATGAACCTGGTGCTGATGACGAAGAAATCGATCTTGACGAACTACTTGCAGAACTAGAAGCTACTGTAGCTGAAGGTGAGCATGAAGATAAGAAAGACGAAGCAATGCACAGCAAAAAGAAAGACGAAGCAATGCACAGTAAGGAAAAAGACGAAACTGTAGAAGAAGAAACTTCTAATCAAGTTGAAGCTGAATCTGATGGTAAAGGCTATAACGTCAATCGCACAGGTGCTGTAAATGAAGAACTAACTGAAGCTCTTGAAACAATTAAGACACTTCAAAAAGATCTTCATGAAACCAACCTTCTTAACTCTAAACTACTTTATGTTAACAAAATTTTTAAGGCTAACAACTTAAGTGAGTCTCAAAAAGTTAACATTATTGCTGCTTTCGACAAAGCCGAAACAGTAAAAGAAGTAAAATTAGTATTTGAAACTGTATCAGAAAATGTAGTAACTACAAAGAAAGAAGCAGTAAGCGAATCTAAAATAAAGGGCATGGCTTCTAAAGCAACAGGTACAACTGCATCTACTAAACCAGTAGAAGTAATTAACGAAGTATCTGATACGGTTAGAAGAATGCAAAAATTAGCTGGAATTATTTAAACAATTTATTTTTTAAAACATGGAAATTAACAACCTATTAGAAAGCTCTAACCAGTACAAAAGCATGCAAGCTGACGCAAACAAGTTAGCTGACAAGTGGAAAACGTCTGGGTTGCTTGAAGGACTAGGAGAGAAAGAGTCAAACAACATGGCTATGATCCTAGAAAACCAAGCAAAGCAGATCGTATCTGAAGCTAACTCAACTAACGTTGGCGGAGGATCTTTCACTGCAGGTGCAGGAGAGCAATGGGCAGGAGTAGCTTTACCATTAGTACGTAAAGTATTCGCTCAAATCGTTGCACAGGACTTTGTATCTGTACAACCAATGAACCTACCTTCAGGTCTAGTCTTTTATTTAGACTTTAAATACGGAACTGGAGCAAATGGATTTAACGACGGTGAAAACCTATACGGAAACGTATCTTCTGCATCTGCAAAGATGGCAGTAGACGAAGATGTAGCTGATGGTCTTTACGGAGCTGGTAAATTTGGATACTCAATCAATCCTGCAACCTTTACAGGTTTAGGAGCTGGGGATCTTGCTAGCACACTAAGCGCTGGTAAATTTACTACTGCTTCTGTAGACCTTAACACAGACCTAGCAGACTTCGATTATGACTTAGATTTCTCTCAGTCAGTTGCTGCTGCAGGTAACGGAGCTAAAATCGTTAAAGTAAATATTCTATCTTCAGACCTAACATTACCTGACACAGAAGGTGTAAGAGCTTTTTCTTGTGATTCAGCTGATATTACAACTGTACATAGACAATATACTAAAATTTCAGGAACTACTATTTCGTTCATCGTAACAGAAACAGCAGATATTGATGCTAATACAGCATTGAGTATTGGGTACCTAACTCAACCAGTAGACAACAACAGAGGAGACTTTGAAGCTGATTCTGCTGCTGCAGTTGATACATCAATTACTATTCCAGAAATCGACGTAAAACTAGCTTCTGAAGCAATTGTTGCCAAGACACGAAAGTTAAAGGCACAATGGACACCAGAATTTGCACAGGATCTTAACGCATATCACTCAATCGATGCAGAAGCTGAATTGACTTCACTACTTAGTGAGTACATTTCAATGGAAATCGATCTAGAGATTCTTGATATGTTGATCCAGAATGCTGTTACTACTGAAAAATGGAGTGCTGAGAACAACAAAGTATACAATGGTTCAGCTTGGACTACTGCTACTTCTGACTTCTACAACACACAAGGACAATGGTTCCAAACACTAGGAACTAAAGTTCAGAAAGTATCTAACAAGATTCACCAAAAAACTCTTAGAGGTGGTGCTAACTTCATCGTAACATCTCCAACTGTTGCTACAATCTTAGAATCTATTCCAGGATATGCAGCTGCTACAGATGGTGATCAGCAAGAGTTTAACATGGGCGTACAAAGAGTTGGTAGCTTAGCTAACAGATTCAAAGTATACAAGAACCCTTATATGACTGAGAACATTATGTTGTTAGGATTTAGAGGATCTCAATTCTTAGAAGCTGGTGCAGTTTATGCTCCTTACGTACCATTATTAATGACTCCTCTAGTATACGATCCAGAAACCTTCACTCCAAGAAAAGGTTTAATGACTCGTTATGCGAAGAAGATGATTAGACCAGAATTCTACGGAAAAATCTTTATTTCAGACGTAGGTCAGATCTAAGATATTTTTTTAGAGTAATTATTAAGAGAGGTCCTTTTTGGACCTCTTTTTTTATCTATTTATATTAAAACTAGAATATGGCAAATGTAGTAATATGGGATGGTAGTGCATCTTTTACAACCGGATCTACTCCTTTTGGCTTCTACGACACCGATTCAGACTTTCAGACTGATGCAGAGAAGGTAGCTAAATTTTGTGGTACACGATTAGGTTACCCTCTTATGGATGTAGAGCTACAAGACCAAAACTTTTTTGCTTGCTTTGAAGATGCAGTCACTACATACGGTAATGAAGTATTTCAATATAAGATAAGAGAAAATTACCTTAACCTAGAAGGTGCATCAACTGGTAGCTCTCTTAATAATAGATTAGTAGAACCCACTCTTAATAGAATAGTAAATATAAGTAAAAATTACGGTACAGAAGCTGAAGTAGGTGGGTTAGTAACCAAACATACCGGTTCACTACAGATGACAGCATCAATACAAGAGTATGACTTAGACCAATGGGCAGTTGATCAAGGTATAGAAGGTGGTATAGAAGTGAGAAGAGTATATTATGAAGCTCCACCAGCAATATTAAGGTATTTTGACCCTTATGCAGGTACAGGTACAGGTGTACAGTCACTAATGGATGCTTTCGACTTTGGATCATTTAGTCCTGGAGTTAATTTTATGTTAATGCCAGTTTCTTTTGATTTAGCTAAGATACAAGCTATAGAGTTAAATGACCAAGTACGTAAATCAAGTTATTCCTTTGATTTAACTAATAATAAGTTACGTATCTTTCCAATACCTAAGTCTAACTATAGAATGTTGTTTGATTATTATAAGTTAGATGATAAAAACAATGCATTTAACAATCAAGACACTGGATTGGTAACAAATGTAGGTGAAGTACCTTACGATAACCCGAACTACACACAAATAAACAGTGTTGGCAGGCAATGGATATTTAGATATACATTAGCACTAGCAAAAGAGTTATTAGCTTACGTTAGAGGTAAATACCAAACAGTACCAGTACCCGGTTCAGAAGCTACATTAAATCAAGCTGATCTTCTTGCAGATTCCCGTACAGAAAAAGATCAACTAATGACAGAGTTAAAGGAAATGTTAGAACAAACATCTAGACAAGCTCAATTAGAAAGAAAAGCTAATGAATCTGAAAATTTAAGGAAAACGTTAACAGACGTACCATATACAATCTATATAGGATAATGAAATTAAGTAAAATCATAGAACAAGTAGAATTTAAGACTTTTGTTGCTATGGCAAAAGTAATATTTAAAGAAGATATGGGTTCAGCTAAGATAGGTGAACTTTTACGTGCTTTACCAGGTGTTACTACGGTTACATTAGTAAGAGAAGAAAGACCAGGAGTAGAAATTTTTAAAATTAAACTAATTACACAGAAAGACGGTGTAGCGGCCTTCAATTCTTTTAAACAAAATGCTTTAACTAAGTATACTGTAATAAGAGTTGTTAAAATAGCCGAAAATTCAATAGAAGAAAAATAATGCTATTCGGAAGTAACAGAGATTATGATTTATTGGTAAATATTAACCGTGAACTACTAAAAGACATAGTAGAACAAGAGGTACTGTACCATAAACTAAGTTTAGAGGATACAGAAACTAATATTTACGGTGAATCACTACAAAAATCATACTACAACTCTATTAAACTTAACTGTTTAATAACTAGAGGTGATCAAGTTATAGATATAGATGACTTTGGTCCAGATTTAGGTAGAGATGCTTCATTTGCTTTCTTAAGACCGGACCTAGAAGATGTGAGCGTTGTTCCTGAGGTAGGGGATATAGTGCAATGGCATAGAGACTACTATGAAGTAGATACAGTTCGGGAGAACCAGTTATTCTTAGGGAGAGACAAGAGTTATAACCTTGCCTCATATGGAAATGGCTTTGGATCTTCACATTCTATCATTATAGACTGTCACTTAACAAGAGCTGATAGAGTTGGATTAACAGAAGTAAGATAATATGGCAGATAATAGAGGACATGACGTATCTCGTTCTACAGATGAACAAGATAGCTTTAAAGTAGGTATAAAAGATATAGATACAGCTATATACTACTACTTTAACGAAGTTATTAAACCATCTGTCGTTCAAAACGGTAAACCTATTAACGTACCAGTAGTGTATGGATCACCAGAAAGGTGGAAATCTATGCAAAAAGATGGTTACTACAGAGATAAGAACGGAAAGATGCAGGCTCCACTAATAGTGTTTAGAAGAGAGACTGTAGAGAAGAATAGAACACTTGGTAATAAGTTAGATGCTAATAACCCAAGTAACTTTGGTGTGTTTAAACAAAACTATTCAAAGAAAAACATATATGATAGATTTTCAGCTCTTAATAATAGAGTAGCAACTACAGAATACTACGCAGTAGCCATACCAGACTACGTGAATATTACATATTCCTGTGTTATCTTTACTGATTACGTAGAACAAAACAATAAACTAGTTGAAGCTATTAACTTTGCCTCTGATTCATACTGGGGTGACCCTTCAAAGTTTCATTTTAGAGCTATGATTGACACATTTACTACCTCTCAAGAGATAGTGCAAGGTAGTGACCGTATTGTAAAGTCTAACTTTCAGGTTAATCTACTTGGACATATAGTAACCGACACTGTAAATGCTTTAGCAGTCAATTCTAAAAAGTATTTTAGTAAATCTTCTGTTAAAGTTACATCAGAAGTAGTAAAAAACATAAACGACTTATAGTAAATGGCTAGAGCTGACAGTATATTATCAGGATCACTCATCTTTAGAGAAGATGGAACAGAGGTATCCAAGTTAGTACCACACGGAAGTGAAATACAGATAACAGGTTCGTTACATGTAGATACTAAAATCAAGTTACAAGGTACTGATTTAGGTCAAAGAATGACTACTGTTGAGAATGCAGTAAGCACTCCTTCTGTAACCGTTGGGGGGTTAACAGAATACACTGGTTCTTTAAATGTTTACACAGCATCTAGTAAAGTACAGGTAGGTAACTTAGAAGCAATATCTTCTTCCTTTAATGTATACACTGGATCGACTAACACTTCAGTTTCAAACCTACAAATTACATCCTCACTAACAACTCAAAGCTTATCTGCATTAGATACTAGGTTTACTACTATCGAGAGTAAGGAACTTGTTAGTAGTTCTCTTCAAATTGACAATTTAGGATTTTTATCCTCTAGTATTCAAGGTATTGTATCACGATCTCAACAGATAACCGATTTAGGTTTCATTACTGCATCAAGATATAGTGAAATATTAGAAGTACCCAATGGTATAGTATCGTCCTCATCTCAATTAGCTACTGCAATATCAGGAGCTGGAGCAGTTACCTTTGTTACTTCAAGTAACTTTAGTTTAAAACAACTACAAGTTAACGATTACGATAGTAATGTAGCAGCAGTATTTGACGACGGTAGTGGAAAGCTAACTTTAACGTTTGGAGAACCTGCTGTACCATCATCTGTTAGTTTATCAACATCAGGGTTTAATACTGATAGGTTTAATCAAACGGTAGATTCATATAATATAACTGCTACATGGAATAATGGTGGGTATACACTATTAACTGCTTCAATATTTGAAGGGAATACCTTTTTAACTCAATCTCAAGCAGGAACTTCAATTACTTTTAGTACTTCTTCTATAGGTAACCATTCATACAGGCTTGCTTACACAGCAAGTTCACCATTAGATGGAACTTTATATAAAGAAACTGAAAATCTTACTAAAAATTTATCAAAAAGTAATCCTTCTACTCCTACCTTATCTACTTCCCCTGACGTACAATTAGGAAATAGTTCTAATCAAATAGAACAAGGAGCAACTGGTAGTATTACCTTTACTTCATCATCATCTGCTACAAGTAATCAATGGGAATTAGATAGAACTGAAACTAATTTTAAAACACCTTTTGCTATTACTGGATCAGCAACAGGTTCTACTACTATATCAATAACTGCTACTGCTCATTACGATTCACCCAATGGTGAAAATTCACCAAATACCAATACTACTCGACAAACTACTAGTAACTTTACTAAAATACGTAGTGTAAGATTTGGAGCAAGTGCAACTACTGCTTTTACAGCAGAACAATTGGCAGATTTATCTTTATGGGACAGTAACATAGGTGGTACGGTAGGTACTATTGATAAAGGTAACACCAATCCTAGTGGAGATGCAGTAACTATTTCATTTTCTGGAGATAAGTTTCATTATATAGTGTATGATAGTTCAAGAAGTGATTTATCAAACATAACTACAAGTGGATTTGGGGTATTAGGACAATTTACTAAAACTACTGTAGGAGATTATAAAGTTTACAGAACAACAACACTACAAGCAGGTGGAAGTGGGAGTAGTATAACATATAATTTGACTTAAGATGGCAATAATTCTACCAGGCGGGTTTAACATAACAAACAACGAACCATCAGATGCAAGGTTTAGTGTAGCTAATGCAACTGCACGTTATGCATTGTCTTCCGCTAATATATACGAAGGTTTAACGGTATACGAGCAAGATACAAATAGATACTACGTATTAGTGGATACTTCTAACGTATCAAACACTTCTGGTTGGAATGAAATAGCTACTGGTAATAGTTTTTCAGGATCAACTACAATAGGTAGTGATCTTCTAAATATACACAACATTACTGGATCAGTTAATGTAACTGGTTCCTTATCATTACAAAATTCAAACCTAGAGGTTACAGGTTCTTTATCTCTCGACCTCTCTGGTGTTTCTAAATATTTTAACATCAGTATTGATGGGGAAGAAAAATTAAAAGTTAACAATGAAGGTGTACTTCAACTATTTTCACAAAGTAGTGCCCCTTCACCGGTAGAAGGAGGGTTGTACTATGGAAATGACCAC
>Ga0181421_1000707_pt1 | contig 9923 bp, 10 predicted proteins | sample 44SPOviralmetaG_FD_130146 | JGI IMG/M metagenome (GOLD analysis project Ga0181421, IMG submission 130146) | Marine viral communities from the oligotrophic San Pedro Time Series (SPOT) site, San Pedro Channel, CA, USA - 44 SPOT_SRF_2013-06-19 | ecosystem: Environmental > Aquatic > Marine > Strait...
CACGAGCTATAGCCGGTGAAGTACAGAATATGCTTGGTGACGATGGCTTTGCTGTTCGTGTTCCTTTGCCTGATGGTGACGTTGCTGTCTACACAGGCAAGCTGCCCGACAGTGCAAAGCGAAGAGTTACTTGGACACTTGACGAAAATGGCAAAGACGGAACTGAACGTCGCGTAGGTGTAGGTGTATACCAGCCTAAACTAGCGATTACAGGTTTTGCTGCTTTCCTTAACCACTCACTCGATGCGTACGTGCAACGAGAGATGGCAAAACGCCTGCGTGACTCTGGTGTAGAGCATTTTATGCATACACACGACGCGTTCGCAGTGCCTGCAGCTAATGCAGAGCAAATGCGGCAGGTTTATCACGAAGTACTCACGGAAATAGCTAAGCAAGACATTTACGCTAAAATACTAGAAGCAAATGGTCTTGATCCTGACAGCATGGTCGTCAAATTCAACAAAACCACAGAACAAGGTCCTGTAAAAATCGAAATACCGATGCGCCAAGTATTGGAAACAATACACAAAGAAAAAATGAAAACTTTTGGCGACGGTGTTCCCGTGAATTTTTACGCTTTGAGTTAGAGGAAAAAATGACTGCAAGAAAAGGTCTTTACCACAACATTAATAAACGGAAAAAAGCTGGCACAAGCCGCTCTAAGAAAAAATCTACGATTAGTAATAAAGCTTACGCAAATATGAAAGCTGGTTTTCCAAAGAATAAAAAGAAAAAGTCTTAATGGCTAAAATAAGAAAAACGACCAAAGGCAAAGGTCGTAATTTTCTTACGGTAAAAGAAGGCGCTGGCATGACAGCAGCTGGTCGCCGTAAGTACAACAGGAAGACCGGAGGCAAATTAAAGCCTCCGGCTCCTAATCCTAAAGGTAAAAAAGATAAAGCACGTAAAAAGTCTTTTTGTGCGCGTTCACGTAGTTGGACAGGCGAAAGAGGTAAAGCAGCGCGTAGACGTTGGAAGTGCTGAGAGAGCAAAATGAAACCATACGAAATTTACGAGCAAGTTTTACTAAACTTCGATCGCATGTGGAACGATCCTCGTTTTACACAGCAAGCTAAAGTTGACATGGCCCAGGAGTGGGTCCGCGCTTTGCCTCCTATTTCTCTTGTTAATCCTGCGTCGACAACATATCGCGCAGTTAGCGAGGCAATTAAACAAACGGTTGAGGAGGCTGTTAAAAATGAAAAAACCCCGAGCCTCTATGAACTCAAAGAGCAAGAGGCTGAAAGCAACACCGCAGATCAAAGCAGCATGGACGGAAAAGAACATGCACATGCATCCGATAAAACGGATGAAAGCAGAGGGCGGCGAAAGGTGGCAAAAGCACCTGGAGCACCTGCGAAGCGTGGGCGCAAAAAATCATCGGCCTAAAGGTCTGCCTGATGGCTGGGGTCGACAACGTGAAGAATTAGCAACTGTTCGTAAAGATATTCGTAAGAAAGCAGAACAAAAGGTCATTGAAATGCAAGAAGAAGGCATAATTCCAAAAGACGACGATATAGCTTGTCGCGCGGTACAAGTGCTACTTGAGATCGCTGAAGGACCCGACGCTGCTGCTGCTAAAGCAGGTGCTGCAAAAGCGCTGCTTGAATTTACGAAGCAAAAACCAACTAACAAGGTTGAAGTTAAAGCAGTTGCCGAAGAATGGTTAGCAAGTTTAGATGACGACAAATCAGAAAGCGAAGATAGTTCGCAAGAAACTGCTGAGTGATTTTGAGTTTTATGCAAAGAACGCTTTGCTTATAAGAACAAAAGACGGCGATACAACGCCGCTTAGCTTGAATACGGCACAAAAACAATTGTTAACTGCCGTACAAAAACAATACAAAGAAGAAGGCAAAATACGCGTCATTATTCTTAAAGCTAGACAAATGGGCTTATCAACGTTTGTTGGTGGTTGGCTTTATTACTGGCTTTCACAGCGCAAAGCACAGCGTGGCTTAGTTGTTACTCACCACGCTGACAGCACTAGAGCGCTGTTTGATATGACACGGCGTTACCACGAAAACTGTCCTGAACCAGTGAAACCTCAGACAAAATATTCATCGCGCCGTGAACTTAATTTTAATGTTTTAGACTCATCATACGTTGTTGCGACTGCTGGTGGTGAGTCGGTAGCACGCGGTGAAACTATTACCGTCGCACACTTGTCAGAACTTGCGTTCTGGTCGCCATCAACAGCTGATGAAAACTTTAACGCAATAATGCAAGCGATACCTAACAAACCGAACACTGCGGTGTTCATTGAATCAACTGCTAACGGCGTATCAGGTAAATTTTACGATTTATGGAAAGGTGCTTGTGAAGGCACAAACGGTTTTCTACCGGTATTTTTACCGTGGTACATACAAGAGGAATATCAAGAGCCATGCCAGCAAAATGTGGAACTAAGTCCGGACGAAGAAAGACTAAAAAAAGAGCATCATCTTACGGTGGAGCAACTCGCGTTTCGAAGAAAAAAAGTAGCACAAAACGGGCTTGACCTTTTTAAGCAAGAATACCCTTCAAACGCTGATGAAGCGTTCCTGACATCAGGGCGCCCTATATTCAACCCAGAGCAGCTTGTGCGCATGCTAGAGACTGCGGAGAAACCTGTTGGTCGCTATGCATTAGAGAATGATGAGTGGCAACCTCACGCGCGTGGTGAGCTAACTCTTTATGAAGAAGTAGTGCCGGGCGAGACCTACACAATAGGTGCCGACGTTGCTATGGGTATACGAGGCGGCGACTTTTCAGTTGCGCAAGTATTAGACGGCAAGAAAAAATTAGTTGGCTGTTATCGAGCACATGTACATCCTGACTTTTTCGCAGATGTACTGTTGCGTTTAGGCGAATTTTTCAACGACGCTTATATAATATGTGAAAGCAACTCTCACGGCTTGCTCACATGTACTCGTCTTTATAAAGATTACGACTATGCAAACTTTCATACAGAAATTGTAGTCGACAAAATTAGTGACAAAGAAACTGTAAAGCTAGGCTTTGCAACAACGGCAAAATCAAAACCATTAGCAATAAACGAGCTGCGCGCCTCTTTGCGTATGGACGAAATGCTAATACACGACAAGGTAACATTGCGCGAGCTGCTTACTTATATTGAAACAGAAACAGGTGCGATGGAAGCTGAAGCAGGCTGTCACGACGACTGCGTAATGGCATTAGCATTAGCGAATTATGCCCACCAGCAAGGCTGGGAACCACTGAATACATACGATAACTATTACAGCGAGGCCATATAATGGCACACGAATTTAAAGCAATTACTCAAGACGAGCTACTTCAGCTTGTGCAAGAAGAGATCCGAGGTTCAATCGGATACTCTGATGGCGATATGAGTAACGAGCGTCAGGAGATACTTCGCTACTATCATGGCGAACTACCTGAACGACAAAGCAACGGGAACAGCAGCTACGTATCACAAGATGTGTATGATGGCGTTGAAGGTCTCAAGGCTTTGCTGCTCGAAACATTTAGCGCCGGGACCGACGTAATTCAGTTTGCGCCACAAAACGGCGATGACGTTGCAAAAGCTCGTGTTTGCACTGCTTACACAAACTACATCATCCATCGCCAGAACGACGGTTTTAGTATTTACCGTGACGTTTTGCACGACGCCCTCATCGCACGTAATGGCGTAGCAAAAGTATATTGGGACCAAGCTGAGGAAGTTATCGAGGAAGAGTTTGAAGATCTGTTGCCTGACGAGATTGATGCGCTTTTAGCAGATCCAGAAGCAGAACTTTCAAACTTAAACGATGTCGACGGCAGATTTAGTGGCACGCTACGAATTACTAAAAATAAATCACAAATCCGCATTGAGGTCGTACCGCCAGAAGAATTTGTAATAAGCCCAATGTCACAGCACATGAACGATGGCTTTGTTGCTCATAGACGTATCATGCGCAAAGCTGATTTGCTTGCGATGGGCTTTGATCCTGATCTTATTGACGAGATTGGCAGCGAGGAAGATCCGCTTGGTGAAAATTATGCTGAGCGTTATTACCGACACGAACAAACTGGTCCGTCAAAATTATCGCCTGATGAACTTAATAACCAAGAGCAGATGCAAGAGATCGTAGTATACGAGTCTTATGTTGAAGCTGATATGGAAGGTGATGGCCTTGCGCGTCTGTACAAATGTATAAGCGCCGGCAACACAGTTCTTGACTGCGAGCAAGTTGATAGACGACCGTTTATCTGCTTTGCAGCCATACCTACATCACACACATACTACGGCGAAAATTTTGCGTATAAACTTGTGCCTACACAAAATGCGCGAACAGCACTTATGCGGTCTATTCTTGACCACGCTGCCGTAACAACGAACCCACGCTACTTAGTTAACAAAGGTTCCTTAACTAATCCTCGCGAGCTGTTAGACAATCGCCTTGGCGGTATTGTTAATGTAACTCGCCCTGACGGTGTAGTGCCGTTATCACAAAATCCGCTAAACCCATTTATATTTCAAACAATACAGGCGCTCGAAGATGACGCTGAAAATACAAGTGGTATTAGCAAGCTATCGCAAGGTTTAAATAAAGATGCTGTTAGCAAGCAGAACTCTGCTGCAATGGTCGAAAACCTTGTTTCACTGTCACAACAACGAAGCAAAATTGTTGCGCGTAATTTCGCAAACAACTTCTTAAAACCACTGTTTATGGAAGTTTACAGACTTGCTGTTGAAAACGAAGATGAAGAAAAAATAGTCGACGTTGCCGGTGAGTATGTTGCGATAGCACCATCGGAGTGGGAACAACGCAAAGATGTTGAAGTGTCGTTTAAGCTAGGCTACGGCGAGCAAGAACGAGAAGCACAAAAATATCAAGCGCTACATACCGCACTTACACAAGATCCAGGCGTACAGCCATTTTATAGCCCGCAAGGTCGCTATGCAATGATCCGCCAGATTATGCTCAGCGCAGGCATCAAGGATGTCGACACATATTTGTTGCCACCTGAGAAAGTGCAGCCACCCCAGCCCTCCAAGCAAGAGCAAATGCAACAGCAATTGCTAATGAAACAAATCGAGCTTGAAGAGCGCAAGGTCGCACTGGCTGAGCAAGAAGCTGCTTTGAAAGCACGCATGGAAGAACGCAAGTTCGGTCTGCAAACTCAAGAAGCACAACTGCAAGCAGCAGCCAAATACAGCGAAGAAGAGCGTCGTGACTTCGATTCAGAAGTACGCGCAGACATCGCATACAAAGAGCTTGAGCTTGCAGAAAAATCAGAAGACGAAAACCGCACAACGGTAATTTCGCCAAACGCATAAGGAAGCAAAATGAAGGAGCAAGACATCATTGAGCGTGGAACTGCTGCGGAGTTTCTATTAAAAGACGAAACTTTTCAACGCACAGTCCAACGCTTAATCGATCAAAATATTAACATTTTTCTAAATAGCACGCCCACAGAAAACGACGTACGCGATATTGCGTACCATACGACGCGTGCACTTTCAGACATTGTTAATACATTAAAACAAGAAGCGCTGATGAAAGCGCAGATCATGGAGCAAAATGATAATGAGTGAGACTACTAAAAGCGTCCCTCAGACCGAAACTGAGCAGCAGCCAACAGTGACTGCTGCCGTTAATGCATTTCTTGATAAATGGGAAGACTCTCCTACCGAGACATCAGAACCAGTATCAGAAAGCGAAGCCGAAGTTGCAGATACAAGCGATGAGCAACTCGAAGCTACTCAAGATCAAGAGGCAATCGAAGAAGTTGCTGACCTTGGTGAAGAAGAATTAGTCTACGAAGATGAAATAGTCGACAGCGAAGAAGTCCAATATGAGACGGCTCCAGACGATTATGTAACACAAATCAAAGTAGGCGAAGAACTTCACGAAGTATCAGTTGCAGATTTAAAACGTCTGTATGGTCAAGAAAAATCGCTAACACAAAAATCACAACAAGTTTCAGAACAACGCAAATCTCTTGATACAGAGCTTGAACGAACACAAGCAGCTTACGGAGTGCTACTACAAAAAGCGCAAGAAAAACTTCAGCCGTACACTGAAGTAGACATGCTCGTTGCGTCCAAACAAATGAACGACGACGAGTTTGCTCAATTGCGCAAAGAAGCACAGTCTGCTTATGACGAGTACAACTTTCTTGCTCAAGAGGCAGGTAAATTCCACGAAAATCTCAAGCAAGCCCGCGAAAAGGAAATCGCAAAACAGGCTGCTGAGGCACACAACACGTTAAAAGCTGACATACCTGAATGGAACGAAGATTTGTACAATGCAGTACGCGACTGGGGTGCAACACAAGGTTTAGACCGTGATGCACTTAATAATCTAGTCGATCCTGCTGCAATCAAAGTTTTACTTAAAGCAATGAAGTACGATCGGAGTAAGAAGGTGGCAGTTAAAAAACGTGGTGCAGCACCTCGCAAGGTAATTAAACCTGGTGCGTCCGCTCCTGCACAAACAAAACAAGCGCGAGCCGGTCGGCAAGCTATGGAAAAGCTAACGAAAACTGGCAGCACGCAGGATGCAACAAACGCATTTTTACAACGTTGGTCTGATGGAGCTTAACTTTCTAATACAAGGACCTAAACATGGCTACGTATCAAACATATACGCAGGTTGGTCTGAAGGAAGACGTCAGCGATATTATTTCAAATATTTCGCCAACAACGACGCCTTTCCTAAGTTCAATCGGCACCGAGAGTGTTCATAACACTCTTTTTCAGTGGCAAGAAGATTCGCTTGCCTCGACTGCAGAAAATGCAGAAGTTGAAGGCTTTACGGCTAGCAGTGCAACACTGTCGCCAACCACAATGCGTTCAAACCACACACAAATTCAATCGAAAACCGTAAAAATCTCCGGCACTAACGATGCTGTAGATGCTTACGGACGCGCACAAGAAACCGCATATCAACTTTCGAAGAAAGCTGCTGAGTTTAAGCGAGACATTGAATTTAACTTGGTTGGTGACCGTACAACTGGTGGCAACAATGCTGCTGCTGGTAACGCCACAACTGCTCGGTTTACAGCAAATATTCACGGTAATGACGCCGGATCAGCTGCTGTTATTAACTCTGCCGTTATCGAAGATGTAGGTACTTCTGGTACTGCTGCAGCCCTAACGGAACAAGACATCCTGAACCTTGGCGACAAGCTATATGACGAAGGAGCAACAGCTTCAGTGCTTATGATTAAGCCAGCTGACTCTTTGGTCATTGCAGGATTTACACGTTCTGCTGTTGGCTCAGGTAACGCTCGTCAAGAGCACTTTGTTAACGGTGGTCGCACATTGATGAACGTGGTTGACGTTTATATTTCGCCTTACGGTGAATATCGCGTTGTTATGAACCGCTTTATCAAAACATCGACCGCACTTCTTTACGATCCGGAGAACTGGAAAATTTGTGAGCTTCGCCCAATGACGCGCGAACTGCTTGCTAAAACCGGTGATGCGGATACTCACATGATGGTAACCGAATACGGTCTGAAGCACGCTAATTACAAGTCTTCAGGCATGCTCCGTTACATCAGCTAGGTAAGTGTGCCCGCGGGGATTTTGCTCTCCTTTGCCTCGCGGGCACCTCTACCTAAAAGGATAGATATGACAAAAATTATTGATAGTGATTTTACAATCAAACAAGAAGGTGACGACCTTTTCCGCGTCACCAAACAAAACATACCAGCATCATTTTTAAAGCAACTGCACGACGAAAAACATGAGTCAAATGGCGTTACAGCTAGTGGCGAAATGGTCAAGCTCGCAAGCATACCAGTAGCAGTAGTCGAACACATGCAACGCGAAGGCATTGACGTTTATAAAGCTCCAATTAAGGACATTATTAAGTGGCTTAGAAATCATGACATGGATGGATTTTTAACGAGCACTAAGAGATTATAATGGCCACTTTTGCAGAACTCAAAGCAGACGTAATTAACTTGATTAACCGTACTGACTGCACCGACACGCTGTCAGGAACATTTGTAAATCAAGCTATACGAAATATCGCGCGTACTCTGCGTATACCATCGTTGGAGTCAAAGTACACGGCAACAGTCGGTACATCTGCGCAAACGGTGTTTAATACAACGACACAAGAATTATCAATACCAGGTGATTTTCTTGAAACTGTTTATCTGTATACAGACGATAGAATTTTACAAAGAGTTCCGCTGCGTCAATTTATAGAGCTGACAGGATCTGTGCCTTCTAGTGGCAAGCCTAGATACTACACACGTATTCAGAATAACTTTGTAGTAAAGCCCGCCCCTGATGCAGGAACTGTGATTAACCTAATTTATCACAGCGATCCGGCTGTCCTAACAAACAACACCGACACTAATATTTTGTCTATTGTATCTCCTGATCTCGTTGTCTATGGCGCACTATTATATGCGTGCGACTATTTTAACGATCAGCGCAAAGAAGAGTTTGGCAAGACATACTCTGGTATTTATCAAGCTGTCGAAGATCTAAATAATTCTACCGATATGGCAACTAGTGACTCAGCTATACAGCCGAGCTTTAACTACGAACCAGATCTTTTTAACTAAGGTAAAAAAATGTCGAAAAGTAGTGTGTTTCAGTCAGTATCTGTGACTGAAAGTGATCTGCCGAATTTGCTCACACAAGTTCAAACAAGTGAAAATAATGCGGCAAACTCGGCTGCTGCCGCTGCAACAAGTGCGGCGTCAGTAGGTACTTCCGCATCAGACGCTACAACTGAAGCGTCTAACGCAGCAAACTCTGCGACTGCTTCTGCTAACTCAGCCAGTACTTCAGCCGCTTCTGCATCGGCAGCGGCGGCTTCAGAAAACAATGCTAGCACACACGTTACAACTGCCAGCGGACACGCAACAGGGGCAGCTAATTCGGCTACATCGGCAACAAACAGTCAAGCTGCAGCAACTCAAAGCGCAACTGACGCTGCTTCGTCGGCAACCAACGCTGCTACTTCGGCAACTAATGCAGCAACTTCTGAAACAAATGCGGCGACATCTGCATCTGCTGCTTCGACATCTGCATCTGCTGCGTCGACATCAGTTACTAACGCGGCAGCCGAAGTTACTAACGCGGCAGCCGAAGCTACAGCCGCAGCAGCTTCTGCGACGGCGGCAGCTGCTTCAGAGTCTGCTGCCTCAACATCGGAAACAAATGCACAAACACATTCAAACACTGCGTCGGGTCACGCAACTACAGCGTCAACGCAGGCAACAAATGCTGCCACCTCAGCAACAGCCGCCGCAACATCAGAAACAAACGCAGGAACACAAGCAACCAACGCAGCAACTTCAGCGACCGCTGCAGCAGGCTCAGCGACAAATGCCGCTACTGCGCAAACAGCAGCAGAGTCCGCCAGAGACTCAGCGCTAGCAGCTTTTGATAATTTTGACGACCGCTATTTAGGAGCAAAGACAAGCGATCCTAGCACCGATAACGACGGAAACACTCTTGTTGCAGGCACGCTCTATTTTAATAGCAGCACAAGCACAATGATGCTTTACACAGGCTCAGCCTGGGTTGCCGCTTATGTTTCCGGTGGTAGCTTTGCTGCGTTGTCCGGCGCAACCTTCACAGGTGACGTTACTGTTCCCAACCTTATTACCGCTGGTAACGTCGATGGTCGTGATGTTTCTGTCGATGGTACTAAGCTCGACGGGATTGCAGCCAATGCCACAGCCGTAAGTAGCCTAACTGATCTCAGCATTAGCGACGGTACTAACGGCCAGGCTCTCAAGACCGATGGTAGCGGCAACTTTAGCTTCGGTGACGTTACTTCAAGTGTTGCCTTTGCTGACATCACAGGTAAGCCCACAACACTTTCGGGCTACGGCATAACGGATGCGGTAGCACAACTAGCTGATACCTCATCTCCAAACTACCAAACACCATCAAGTCGGCGTGTTGATCCGAATGGTGATAATCCAACAAACGAACA
>Ga0181421_1000709_pt1 | contig 9920 bp, 12 predicted proteins | sample 44SPOviralmetaG_FD_130146 | JGI IMG/M metagenome (GOLD analysis project Ga0181421, IMG submission 130146) | Marine viral communities from the oligotrophic San Pedro Time Series (SPOT) site, San Pedro Channel, CA, USA - 44 SPOT_SRF_2013-06-19 | ecosystem: Environmental > Aquatic > Marine > Strait...
CGTCAATTGGTCCTTTTTCTGCTGTTATTACTATACCACCTGAAGTCGTTGAGACAGCAGGAATGACATTAGTAAGATCCTTTTCAGTAACGAGAACACCTGGTGATACTTGAAAAGCCATATTTTAGTTCTCCTTAATATTAAGTTTATTAGTTATAACCCTTTGTGTATATTTATAGTATACCAAAACTACACTATTCCCCTTTGCGATATGATACGGGTTGCCAAACTTCTCCTGCGTCAACAAAATATCCATCATTTCCCTCTGGATCGTTTAATCCATCGTCTATGAAACCAAAAGGTGCCATATCTGCCTCAATGGCATTTTGTTGTTCAGTAAACATTTGCCCTCTCACATCTACATTGGTTAATTCTTTAAAATATCTTTGATTTGCCAACCACGAAAATATCACTAAACACATTACTAAATCGTCTGTAGCCCCACTCTCTGCCTCAAAAGATTTTCCTTTAGATATAAAAGTTGATAATTCAGATATAATATCAAAGTCGTTAATAATTAGTTTATCTCCTTCGATTAAACTTTTTAGATTAGAAGTTCCAATTTTTTTAGTACCCTTAGTCATTCGCAACCCTAGTTGATTACCACGACCACTAAAACCTCCACCCAATACTTGACCAGAACGACCTCTTTGTGTAACCATCATCATATTATCATACTCTAATTCAAACTGTAAGTTGTCTGCTACTTGTTGTCCTAAGTCGTTTATCTCTATAAGAATATATGCTTTGTTATATACATTAGCAACTTTTTCTATAATACTTGGAAATACAAGAGGTTTAATTTCGTTGTTTCTATATTTTGCAACTACTTTATAAGGCACACTAGTACAATCCATAACACAAAATGCCGAATAGTCATTTGTTAAACCTCTAGATACGTCAACTGTAATTGTATAGATATGATTTTTTTGTGGCATATCATAAACATCTAAACCACCACTTCGTTTAGGTTCAATAACAGGCATAGTTTTTATTTTACTTGCATTGATAAGTGTATCAACACTACCTAAGAACTCACATTCAAACTCTGTCTGAAACTGTGCCTCACTTGTGTTTTTAATTGTTTCTTCTTTCCATTTTTCATCACGACCTGGTACTTCACTCCAATGCACTTCGACAGGAACAAAATTATTATTCTTATTTGTTGCATCTATCCACATCTTATAAAACATATTCATTCCATGAGGTGTAGATACTATCATTACCTTTGATGATTTACCAGATGATATTGTAGGATAAACTGAACTAAAAAATTCTTCGGCAATATTATTAGGCACATAAGCGAACTCATCTAAAAATATTATATTAAAGGTACTTCCTCGAACAGCACTAGAAGAAGTACTTGCCGCTACAATTCTACTTCCGTTTTCTAATTCGAGTGACCCTTTGTTCCAGTTGAGAACGCCTTGTTGCATCCATTTAGGTAGATGTTCGTAAGCCAATTGCAAACGACCTAATAAATCTCTTGCCGTAGAAGATTTATTGGCCAATATTGCAACATTCACATTATCATTAAATAAAACATAATGTAAGAGGTAAGAGACTATGATAGTTGACTTTCCACTCTGTCTAGGTAATTTACATATTGTAAACCTATTATCGTGAAAAGTATCTACCATCTTCCGCTGAAAGTCATACATTTCAAAAGGTACTAAACCTTTATCAATGGTGACAATTTTTAAATATTGTTCTATGAAATATTTAGGACTTTCTAAACACTTCATCACTTCTTGAACTTGTTTTTTTGTAAAACGAGAAGGAGTGTGTGCTTTCTTTAAATTAGGATTACCTAAATATTGATCCGTTGTTGCCATTTAATTTTTTAAGAAGTCTTTAAAAGATACTTTATCTTCATTCACTTCTTGTCCATAATCCATTTTATTCATTAGTACATATAATTTTTCACCAAGTAAATTGCCTGCCTCGTAATCTGAGACATAATGAAATCCTGCAACTACTCTACCATAACCACATTCATAAGCTGCTTTCATTAATTCTTTTTCTAACTTTGGTACTTTACCAGCAACATATCTAGCAACAACAACTGATTGACAAGCATGACCACTAGGATATGACCTAGTTTTATTTGTTTCACTAGGTAAAGTATTTAAACTAGAAAGAACTTCGACAGGTCTACGTCTATTAAAATGTTTTTTAAAATGATTTATAATAGCTGTTTGTTGATATATAATATCTTTAAACTCTTGTGGGTGAAACTTTAATCCATGTTTATCACAAACTTTTTGAATAGCATAAAAAGGAACTCTATCGTGGTCTCTAACAGACTGTACCTGTTCTGGAGTTCTTTGTCTAATTATTTCTTCTACATCATATGCTTCTGTTAAATCAGTAGCAGGTGGTGATGGAAGTGTTATTACTTCTTCAAGTCCTTTTCTAAAGAATATCATTTTTTTTCCTTTAACATCTTTTGTAATTCAGTTGTTGAGCCAACAAACAACGCATTAGTAACATTTTTTGGTCCTTTATCTGGCACCTCTTTTACTTTCTTCAATTTTTCCTGTAAGTCTAAAAGATTTTGTGATACTTCACTTACCGTTTTAATTAGTTGTCCTGCAACTTCATAAGCACGAGGATGTTCTCCTTCTTTTGCAAGACTAAGAATACCATCAATTGCTTCATTACCTTTATCAATTAAATTATAAAGATTTTTTCTACCAGTTTCAAAATCTATTTCTGGATCCTTATCTTCTGGTGCTATTATTTCAGTACTTGGTGTTTTAGCAACCTCTAAAGAGTTTTCGTAAGGCACTTCTTCAACAATACCTAGTACTTCATTTAATTTATCGTCAATTTTACTCATGTTAAAATCCTCTTAATTACTTATCTTCGCCAGTCGCTTCATCATAATCTAAAGTGTCAGTAAAGAAATCTAGTGTAGTCGTATATGTATAATCATCATCTTTATCAGCTGATGTAGGGTTTGGTGTAACTGTAACCCTTTCAACTCTCGGCGAACCACTTTTTGTATCAGAATATAAATCAGCAGAAACAGTTTTAATTATAGATGATGTAGAAATAGGTCCAAACAAATAAATTTTTGCTGTAAATGATAATGTATAAATGATTCTTCTACTAGTTGTTAATGTTCCTGTATAACTATCTTCATAATCTACACCATTTAAAATGAAAGGTATATCTCTTTTTGTATCCATTGTTCTATCTTCTATCATAGTAACAGTATAGTCAGGTTGAAAGTATGGAAGTATCTGTTCAATAATCTGTAAACCGTCATCTGAATTAGCAACATAAACACTTAAAGTAAAATTAACATTGTAAGGCACAGGCGTATATTGACTATTCATTTTAGTCGTATCAGCATTTGTTGTTACTTTAGTTATCTTTTGATTTTTATTTAACTTACGGCTGCCGTCATAACTATAACCATTAACTTCAAAGGACATTCGAGGTAGAGTGATTGCCACTTTTGAGTCATCTCCAGTTAAGTCTTGCTGTGCGTCTAATCTAGCTAAAAACTTTTCTTTTGGTGAATATGATAAAGGTACTTTAATATTTTGTAGAGGATTCCCGCTAGAATCTAGTCTCTTAATATTTACATTATTAAATATTGTTCCAAACGCAATAACAGTATTACGAATTTTTTTGTGATAAAAGTGCTCGCCAAACATTATACTATTTTACCTTTATTAAGACCTTCTTTAATAATATATTTTTGTGTGCCATTAGCACCAATATTTACTTCTTTTTTTAGGTTTCTACTTAAATTCATTTCTTTTTTATATGTTTCAGCCTTTTTATGAAATTCTGCAAGTTGTCTATGTCTATCTCTATCCATTAGTAGTCATCAACTTCACCAAATGGGTTTCTTTCGCTGAAGTCTAATATGTCATCAGCTGTTGAAGCAGTATTTGTTCCTGCTTCTGTCTCAAATACTTGACCTTGGTCAGTAGGTGATTGTGTCGCCATTGTAAAGGTCTCATTAATTAAATAATCTATTGCACCAATAGTGCTCTCTAACACAAAAGAACCTACTTCGTTTTCTAAAGTAAACTGGAAGTTCATTGTGTCAGTTGATAGACTATCCTCAACATCATCAATTGTAGCAATACCAGTATCAATTTTTTCTGAACTATATTCAAATCGAGTACATGATAACTTATAAGTTGGTAAAGCACTTTGTTGATAAAATGGTTGTTCGTGTTCTACAAACTGTATTTCAAAAAATGCATTTGTAGTAGGAAAATAAACTAAATCCCCCTCTTGTGGTCTATCAGCAACTAAGTCTGAATTATTACCTACTAGAGTTTCCCATCTTAATTTAGATAAAGTAAATGTAATATCATCTCTTAATTCTAAACCAAACTTTTTAATAATCTCTTGTTCGCCCATATATCCATCAGTATTATCAACATACATTTCAATAATATATGAATCATTAAAAGAGCTTGCAGGATCTTCACCAAAGATGTTATCTTTGTTTACTATCTTTCTCGGTAAGTAATAGACATCTTGGCCGTAAATCTTCAGTTGTTCTATAATTAAATCTTCGTATAGTCTCTGCTCTGAAGTAGTGCCTGTGTCAAAATAGACATTTGTTGGCATTTATTTATCCTTGTTGTATGTGAGGAGGCTCTTCATAATTTAATCTTATCTCTGTTTCTAATTCTTTTTGTTCTTGAATTGCTGTAGAAAATAATTCAGGTCCGTTTAATGTTACTCCTCCTAACATCGCTGTGCCTGAAAATTTTGAAAGATTTTGTCCCCATTGTTTTTTAATTAATGCTGTTGCATATCTTTTTAAATATATATCATCATAGATATCTGCATGGGTGTCTGGATCTAACTTACGGAAAACTTCTATAATTAAAAACTCACCAGCTGTTATATCTGTTTTCCAATCCATATCTATAAACAATCTATTTGATAGGTGGTTAAATCTCATTGGTTTTTCACCCACTAAAATGTGGTCTAAAAAATCTAAATGTCGCATTGTCATTTCATAGTGTACAATACTTGTAGATGAAAAATCATATAGGTCGTTTAATCTTAATTGATATCTAACATCAAACATATTTAAGTTTGCTCTGTCAGATAAAGGAAATACATTCACGACAGAAATTACAGATGAAGGAACTACGATAAAATTATCAGCTCTTTTATATGTAGTTGTAATAGAATTATCTGTAACTGATTCTGAAACGTCAGTTGTCATTCTAGTGATATCATCTGCTGTAACTTGATACTTTAAATACATTCTTTCAACGCCATCAACATGGTATTGAGCAAAATATTGAATTGCCTCGTCTATTCTATCATCTACTTGGTCATCATCAACATTTATATCAATTACAGGTTTACCTAATGCTCTTAAACAGTATTCTTTAAATGTTGCTTTTGTACTTGGAACTGCCATATTTTATTCTTCCTTTTTAACTATTTATAACTATCCTAATGCGACAGCCTGAGCGATTGCAAATCCTTTAGTTGAACCAGTTGTTGTAGTTAATATTGTGTTATCTACATTGATTGTTACGATAGTACCACTAGTGGTTACAGTAGACACGCCTGTGCCTCCTCTAATTGTTAATCTATCTTCATTTGTCAAATTTATTGACCCACTACCCTCATCATCTGCTGTAAACAGAAACGGTGCAGTTGAAACACCTGATATTTGACCATCAACGTATGCCTTAATAGATTGTTGAGACGCAATCGCTGTAGCACTATCAGACGCCATATTATCTTCATCTACAAAACTTTTACCATCTAATATATTTAATTCAGCTGCAGTTGAAGTTACTGTCGTACCGTTGATAGATAGGGCATCTGTTTCTAAAGTACCATCAATATCAGCATTACCTGATATATCTAAAGTTGCGGCGTCTAACTCTCCTGTTAGTGTTATATTTCTAAATCCTGTAACATCTTTACTAGAGTCAACTATAACTGCCTTACTAGCAGTAATTGTACCTGCTGTAACACCATCTAATTGTGCAATCTCGGTACCAGAAATTTCAGAGTCACCTACAACAAGTGTGCCACCTGATAGAAACAATTTACGCCAAGGTCTTGTAGCAGAACCTAAATCAAAAGTTGATCCTGTTGTCGGCATTAAGTCTGCTGATATTTTATTTGTATCTAAACCACCACCAGTAAATGACATTTGTTTAGCAACAATATCCTTAAAACTTAAAAATTCTGTTTTGAGTTTTTCTAAAGAATCAATAGACTTTAAATTTTTAATTTTATCTTTATCTGCTTCTGTGGCAATTTGCATTTCAGAAAGTTGTTTTGAAACTTGACCAATAATATCTTCATTATATTCTTCTACCTCTTTTGGCAAAAGATATTCCATAATTGAAGCTGCTGATTTTTGTTCAGCTTCTTTTACTTCATTATTAACTTCTTTTTCTTCAATGTAATCACAAATACATTCTTCGCCACCACACTTTTCACAAACTTTTACTGCCTCTAATTGTGGTTCTAGTATTAACTCTTTTTTCTTTTCTTTTTTAAGAGTGTCAAATAAACCTTCTAATTCTGTTATTTTCTTTTCGTCTTTTGCTACCTTTTCTTCTAAGTCTTTTTTTTCTTCAGCAATACTAGAAAAGAAAGTACCTAATTCGGTATCAAAATCTACAGGAACTACTTTTTTAATTCCTGTTTGCATTTTTGCCTCTTGCAATTGAGCAATTTGTTTTTCAATATCTACATCTATTTCAATACCAACCTCTTCTTGAACTTCTTGAATTGGCAAGATACCTGATAAAAAATTATCTGATTTCTCGTTATCAATATATCTCTGGGTTGGACTTATAGTCATAAGTTATCTACTTACACTTGGTGTTACCGTTGCTCTTCCTTCAATTCGTCTAGTAATTAAACCAGATGAATCAGTTGTGGTTAAATCCCAAACATATCGACCTTCTGAAAGTGCACCTGTTATAGCGTCTGTTAGAGCTATAGAACAAGTACCGTCAGTTGCACTTACTTTTGCTGTGGTAAAAGAAGTTGAAGAACTAGCAAGGTGTGTTTTCCTTAGCGTAGCATTGATTGTTTCATTTGATAAATCGACTACTGTTCCTGTTGAATCTTTTACTGTTAATGTTTCAGTATAATCACAATCTTGGTCGATAGTAATATTCTGTATTGTTGCCATTATTCATTCCTATCTTTATTGTATTACTATTTATAATATATTGAGAATTAATAATTACTTAAAACTATCATTAAAATCATGCCAAGTACTTGACTGTTTATCTTGACCTATCTTACCTTGTAACATTACATTCCAAGAAATACTTATTCTATTTCCGTTCATTTTATTTATAGGTACCCAATGTGGTAACCATGCAGGAAATATCATCATTCTATTTGGTAATGCCTCATATTCTACAACAGTTGCGTTATCTATTGTTCTCTCAGCCACAGGATCAATAACACTTGCACCACTTCTTGGGTCTTGAAAAATAATATTAGGTCCGCCTGTTAAATAAAATACGCCACTTAATATATTATTTGAGTGTGTATGGGGTGGATGCATATCACCAGGTTCTAATACATTTGCCCATACATCTGTTATATCAACCGTGTGTGCTTGATATTTCATTTGATTACAAAAATTAATACTACATATTCTAATTTTTTCAACCAAGTCATCAAACTCTTTGTGTTCATATAATTTATTAATTTGAAAAGTTCCTTGTTTTTTATTATTTAAAATCCATTCAATCATTGGTTTTAAATTAAGACCCATGTGGTCTATCATTAAAATATTTGTTGGAAATATTCTTAAATGTGTAGCTTTTGGTTCTGGATCTGCATTAAATAAATACGACATTATCTATCCATAAATATATTTAAGGTAAGTCTACCGTTGTTTATATCTGTACCATGATTGTTTACTGCTTTGTGTTTATAACTTGAACTAAACACCAGAGCTCTATTTTGTACATACTTAACTGAATTAATCACTTCATCATTCTCATTATACAAGTCTGTGCCAGAACTTAAATTAGTAGGCGACAAGTAAACTAACATAGAGTACATATGAGGTTCATCTTTGTGAATAAAGTCTATTTCTTTATGTTCGTCTAATCTAAGATGTGAAAACATATGTAATTGAAACTGACCTGTAATTAAACCTGTTAAATGTTTTCTAAATGCATTACCAAATTTGTTTGTTAACCATACATCTTCACCTGCTAATTGATTAGACCTATATCCTGGCCAATCTATTTTAGCAGTGTTTACATTTGGGTCGTTAGGATAATTTTTAGAATCGAATGTTTTTATAGACTTAACATGATTATAAACTTCATTTATATCTTCAAAATAGTTATCAATAACAATTGATTTAAGCATAATAATATTATATCACCTTTCGGTAAATTTGTCAAGGGTGTTGTGTAAATTTACCTGTGTGTAGGTCTAAAGACCTAATTTTGTTTTCCAAGCAGCAACTACAGCGTCTGTCCAAACAACAGCAGCTATATCTTGTACTTCTTGGGGATATGATGATAAATCTGTAGCAACCCAAGCACCTTCACCGTCTAATAAACCACAATCTAGAGAAACTCTCCAATTAGATGAATTTAATTGAACACCATCTTCTTTAATGATAATTTTTTTTCTAAGTTGTAGTGCCTTATAAACTCCAACAACCTCTATCTTATCCCATACTTCTTCTTTAACTAAAGCCATTTTTTAATTTTCTCCTTGTATTCTTATTTATAATGTATTAAATGTAACATAGTGTTGACATCTATTTCCTGCAAGTTGACTTCTTGTAAGAGGAACACCATCTAATCCTGTAAGGGACATACTACCTCCAGAAGCGCTAGTTCTTACTGCTTCTGTTACATTTCCACAGGTAGAGAATCCATTAGGATAATCATCACCTGCATTGAAAGGCATACCACTAAATGAAGAACCTTGAGAAGTATCTGAAGGTGACGAATTTCTTGTTATATCACAATAAACACTTACAAACTCTCCGATTTTAATATATTTAGCAGCGTGTACAGTTGCCATACCTAAGTTATTAGAAGCAGGCGTCCAATCGCCTTCTTCGTAATCTTTTAATATTTCTGAACTATCTGTAGCACCAGTTGCGCCTGAATCTGCTGTAGCAGAGAAGTCAATACCATGACCATCAGCAAAACTTATGTCACCATTAGAAACATTAATACCATTATTAACTGTCATCTTACCAGCGTCTGATATATCAAAAGAGGCCGCAGTTACTTCACTACCACCATCATTTCCAACGAACATTATATCTTTATCTTGAAGTAAAGCTTCAATTCTTAATCTGTCATCATCATCTTTAAATTGACCATAAACTGAAGAACCGTCTGCTAGTTTTACTTCGCCATTATCATCAGCACTTAAAGTTATTCTACCAGCAACATCAATTGTTAAATCGCCTGAAGATAATGCAATAGTTGTTCCATCAATATTGAAGTTATCAATATCAATACCAGCATCAGCAGTAATTTTACCAGTAGAAACAATTGTAGAACCTGTTGTAAACGCACCAGCAACATCAACAGCACCAGAGAAGTCACCTGTTGCAGCGTCTAATTCACCAGAGATTGTTAAATTTCTTTGTCCTGATGTGTCTATACTTGCGTCTGTCGTAACCACTTTACTAGCGATTGCTGTACCAGCAGTTAGACCATCTAATAATTCTAATTCTGCCTCGGCAAGAACGGCACTACCAGCAGTAAATGCTGTACCTGTTATAACTCCACCAGAAGTAATTGTTCCACTAACATCTAGATTTGCATTAACATCAACCAAAGTTGCATTTAATTCTATTTCATCAGTAGCGTTAATATCTAAGATAGCATTACTTGGTGCGTTAATAAATTGCGAAGCGTCATTAAACTGTATAGCCATAGTGCTATTTAATAACA
>Ga0181421_1000710_pt1 | contig 9918 bp, 10 predicted proteins | sample 44SPOviralmetaG_FD_130146 | JGI IMG/M metagenome (GOLD analysis project Ga0181421, IMG submission 130146) | Marine viral communities from the oligotrophic San Pedro Time Series (SPOT) site, San Pedro Channel, CA, USA - 44 SPOT_SRF_2013-06-19 | ecosystem: Environmental > Aquatic > Marine > Strait...
AATCATTAATCTTCTGTTCCAATACATATTCAATATCAGGACACTCCTTATTCTCTTCCTCTTCCAATAATTCCTCGTCAATATCACTATCATAGAGGTCTTCATTAGAGGGTCTTCCGAAATCATTCCCTTCCTCCTGAACCCTTTTCATTTTCTTATATTCAGCGAATGATAGATTATTCAGAGCGTCCTTAGACCAATTAATTAAATTAGCAGGACCCTCCTTTCCAAGCATTGCTCCCTTCTTATTATAATTTACCCATTCACCTTCCCTCTGAAACTGATACAGATTTCTTTTAATAAGATTCAATCTGACCCTCTCATCATTTCCCTCTGCGTCAAATGTAGAATACATAAAGACCTTTCTCTCCTTATTTTTAAGAGTCCCTCCCTTAACCCTCATTTTATCAGAGTGATTATCAATCTTAATAAAATTATAAAATTTCTTATAACAACCAGAGGCATAGGTTAAATCATTACTCCAACCAATCCCACTATCGTCTATCTTATATTTAGTATTTAAATACTCACGAACAGGAACCAATCCCACTCCACTATATCCCCTCATACCCTTATCGTCCATAGTCTTACTAACGAACAACTTCGGACCAAGAATATTCTTAATCTGGGAAATCAGAGTCTGTTCTGAAACCTCCTGATATCTATCATTAAATCCAACGGACTTCTTATATGCCTCAAAACACGCATAGAGAGTCTTGCTATCCAAAATTAAACAGAGGAAATTGGGAATCCAAGCAGTCGTAAGACCACCACCGAAATCTACATTACCCCTATATCTCACATATCCATAATCCGCCATAGCAAGGACGAACTTCTCAACAATACTCCTGCCATATTCTGATTGCTCTACCATAAACTTATTATATACAATATCATTCGGAGCATTGAAATTCTCAATATCTCTCGTATATAAATAATATCCTACCACCTGAGGCGGAATAGACCAGAACCTTTTAAAATACTTGGAGATAACCTCCTTCTCTTCCTTGGTCTTTCCCTCCTTAGATAACTTCTTACCACACTCTACTCCTTGCCAGCGACGAGAGGAAGTAGTGAAAGGAGACGCCCTCTCATAATTAGTAATAGATACGAAGTCATAAAATTGGTCCAGATTGACAGCATTACCAAACTTCTTCTCAGTCGTAATAATAGGGTCTGTAATAAGTTCTTTTAATTGAGACAAGGTTTTCTTATCACCAGCAAATAATGCCTCATTTAGAACCAGATAGCGGACATCCTTTAATCTGTCATTGAATCTATTAAACAATCTATTCGTCTCTGATATCTGATAGAATGGACCATACTTACAAGACTCAGCGATAATCTTCTGAAATTGACTATCCTTCGCAAATACAGCACTCTTACCAACACCCTCTGGACCCTTGATTACAAGCATAACCTCTGTCTTCTTATTAGGTTTCTGTAAAACATGACTCATCCAATTCAATACATAATTAGATAAATCTAAATCACCCTGACACAAGTGCTCCTCAATATGATTTTTATAGAAATTCCATTCTGCTCTCGCCTTATCCATTCCATAGTCAGGTTGTTCTATAAAATTAATACATTGTTCTAAACAGAGATTGTATCCCTTCCAGAGATTCAAATTACCCTCTGCCGTTATAAGAGGGGCAGAAGGGTCAAAGACTCTCTTATTCAATTTCAAGTGCTTTCTGTTGCGTCTCCACATTTTTATTGGGTCCATTTCCTTCTGACCTCCATTAGGTCCTGTCTCATACCAACCCTCGTCATAGAAGCATTCAGAGAGATTCGTCTTATCTATCTCCTGAATATCCTTAATAGATTTATAATTAATAATATAGGTCTGTTTTCCGTCTTCAAATCTTAGGTGAGCGAGAGTCTCATTCATACACTCAACCATTTTATCTTCACTCTCCTCTCTATGTATCTTCTCCCACATTCCCATATCCCTCCAATCTGTAAGTTCCTTACAAGAGGAGGGGCAAGTGCCGTCAGGACAACGACACCTACGAAACACTCTCCCTGAATTCTTATTCCACATAATATAATTTCCAAAAACTGCGTGAGTATCTGGTTTTCCGTGATTACGAGACGAGTCATTCATTTTAAATTCACAGAAACGATTCTTCTCAATTGAAGTATCAAAATCATAATAGACACAACTCTCGCATTCTGTTCTTTTTATTATAGTCGGATACTTACCCTTAATCCATTGGTCTAAATGGTGATTAGACCATTTTATACTTGCCCCTGCTGAAATGTTAGTCTGAGACTCGCACCTTTTAATCACAGGGGCAATATATTCTAATTCAAATGCGTCCGGAGCAACATTACCTATGACATAATCCCAATCTGGTTTCTCTGTCTCGTCTTCCCTCAATGATTTTATTTTCTTTCTTCCTGCTCTGCCACCGCCCTTGACAGGTTTATCTTGATTAATGAGTCTCATACATTGTCTCTCCTTCCCATAGATAGCAAGGTCAATTGAATAAGAGATCTCTGGTGAATGACACTCTCCCTTCATATCCAACTCCTCGGCAAGTTGGGGCATATTCTTAAATAGAATCTTACAAGAGGGGAAAGTGATATGAAGTGATAGATAATGACTCTCCTTTTCAGAGTTCCAACCTGACGAAGAAGCACAGAGTGATTGGCAGTGCTCCACACCAACCTTATCACTCATTCTGCCTTCAATATCACCCCTGACACTCTCAATCAAAGGGTCATAATCTATCTCCTCACTCTTTTCTCCTGGAACCTTCAAATCAATATCAAAGATAGGTTTAATGAAATCGTCAGCATTTAGAACCTCTGCCCAGGTCCCATTGTATCTTCCAAGAGTCTTTTCAGTGAGAGGTTTCAATGAATCACCAGACCAACCACTCATAAAATTCTTGACACACTTCATACCACTCATTTATTATTATAATGTAATATATTCTTAAATACTATTTCAAATTTATTTATTTTCAAGAACCGCTATTTATACTCTTACAAGGATTTATTCTCTTTTTTATTCACCAACTATATCTCTTTCCTTCTATAATACCTTTTACTATATAGCAAACAATCAAATTTATTTATTTTCAAGAATGGCGAAAAAGTGTCTGTTATAGTTTCAACAGGCGATAACTTCTCGGAATAGTATTAATACTCCGACCAACCGACCAATTCCGTAAATGACTCTCATTCTTGAATAAATCAGTATGAGAGTCATATAACTCTCTTAATGTGTAATGCCTTGATAAAATTTTATTGTGCTTGGTTAGAGCGTATTTATGAGTAGCAGGTCTCCCTCTCATTGTTTTCTATATATCTATTTAGTAATGTCTCTTTAAATTGCTACTGGTTATGTTCTTGATAAATCTTACAATACTCAAAGACGCCTCTCGGTTTAATGAGTCCGTGATAATAATTAGAACAAGTCTGCTCCTTTTCGTTTAAGACAAGAGATAATTCCTTTATTGTAGTGAAAGAGAAGGTCTTGAATAAAATTCTATTCTCTCTATCCTCAAATAATAATAAAATCCAATTGCGGTCGTGCCTCATTTATAATCTCTATTATATAATAAATGGAGGATTATTACATACCCAAGATAACTGACGAAAAGCACGGATTTTTTATTGATAATGTGTCTCATATATTTTCTACTGATAGCAGAGTATATGATTTAGAGTCAGGAGAATTATTATGTGTATTCTTAAAAGGTGTATTGCCTCTTGACCCCCTGGACGATAAAATAGTTAAAGTGTCAAAAAGTATATCCAATAATAGAGGAAATGCCAGTGGCAAAATGGATATTAGGTCTCACTCGGATAATATTGATTATTTTATTGATAAACCAGACCTCCTCGCAGGCAAGAAAGTTGCTCACGACGGCTCTTCTACAAGGTCTTCTGCCTATCCCGTCCGAAAAGACGGAACCCTTATTAAGAGGACTCGCGGCAATAATGTTAGGTCTGTCTCTGTGGGGTCCTTTAACGCAACTAATACAAAGGGCGGAGAGACCCCCTGCCGACTTACGAATTGGACTCAACGAAATTCAGACTCTCTTATCTCATTAGACCCTATAATGAGAAAGTGTGAAGAAGAATTTAAAAAATGGATTCCTGACAAGTATCAAGAACAAGTGTCATTCTGTAATAAAATTAAAAAATGGACTATAAGAGATTCTATATTTAGCACAATAACCCTCAATTATGATTTTAGAACAGCAGTCCATACTGATAAAGGAGACCTTAAAACTGGTATGACCTGTTTCTCTGTCAGAGAATATGGTGAATGGTCTGGGTCCGAATTATGTTTCCCTGACTACGATTTCGGAGTGGATGTCCGTGAAGGAGATTTATTAATATTCAATCCTCACCTCGCTCATTGTAATAGAGAACTCAAAGGCACTGGGAGATTGTCTATGGTCCTATATTGTAGAGAAAAATTAATAGATTGCCCTGTTAGTAATCAAGAGAAATTCACTGAGATATATGATAAGAAGATATGGAAATTAGGTGGAGGTGCTCTTAGTGGGTCTGGGTCTAATCTATCTCCTGATAATCAATATTATATGAAACTCCTACATAATACTATTAACGACAATCAAATCAAAAGTGTCTGTGATATCGGTTGCGGAGATTGGTCCTTCTCTAAAATGATTGACTGGAATGGAATTGATTATCTCGGAATTGATTGTGTCCAGAGTGTCATTGATAACAATATTAATAACTATCAAGGACAATCTATTAATTTTAAGTGTCAGGATATTCTCTTGGAGACAATTAAAGGGTATGACCTTATCATACTAAAAGACTGCGCCCAACATTGGGAAGATAATCAAATAAGAGAAGTTATTACTCAATTACTCAATAATAATAAATTTATATTGTTTAGTAATGGATATAAATTCGGAAGGACTCCCGAGAAGAATGATTGGGAACAGAGAGATATCAGTAATAAATACTCATATCACCCAGTAGATATTAATAAAGAACCAATGAAAAGTATTGAGAAGAATGTCTTATGGACTACTCACCATAGACACAAGCAATTTAATCTATTATCCAAAGTTTAAAATATATTTATTCTGAGTGTCCTTGCTATGACCCATTAAGAATGCGTCATTATCCATACTCTTCTTAACCTCACCATATTTATTCATTAAATAGATATGGCGGAGTTGCTGTAAATTAGGAGGATTCTCATTCCCTAATTGCTTGAAATATCCCTTAATTCTCTTGCCTAAGAGATTACGACTAATAGGACCTCCCTTCTTATCAGGAAAGAAATAATCTCCCTCACCCATATCATTCTCAGAGATATATTGATTGATATACTCTTCTAACATAGAACCAACCTTCGCCTTAATTGTCCCATAGGTCTTGGCAGTCTTATATTCATTAATGACTAACTCTTCACCAGTCCAATAGTTAGCACCATCGGACAACTCAATTGGTTCCTCTGGATTGTATTGTAATGAAGCATAGTCTGCCCTGAGAGGTTGATAACGATAGAGCATTAAAGTCAAGACTTGAATTGAATAAGGACCATACTTATCCATTGCCTTAGAGATATAATCGTCAAACTCGGACCAAGTGATATAGGTCTCTCTCTGTTTATCAGTCATTATCCCCTGAGCAGTCTGTGCTTCATACTCCTTCTGTTTCTTTCGCCAGACATTTCTATATATTTCTAAATTCTTTATTAATTTAATAGATTCCTCTGTCGGATTGACTCCCTCATATGTATCCTGTATCAATGACCTCAAATAAACTATCACCATATTCATATAAGTCTTCTGAGTTCCTCCGGTCCAGTTCTGAGTAATGAGATTAATAATATGAAGTGGGTCATATTTCATTCTATCTAAAAATAAATTCTCTGCCTCAGGGTTGCCATAATCCATATCAAAATAGACTGCTCCCTTCGCATAGAGACTCCTTAACTGACTCCCATATTGTTTCAAGGTTAAGTCTGAAACCATTGACTTCTCATTCATTAATGCTAATGCTTTCTCCATTATTATAATGTAATTTATTCTTATTTTTTTAAATCACTTTTCACTTTCTTAGGACGACCTCTCTTTTTCTTCTCTGGTTTAGGAGGAGGTGAGGGTTCTTCCTCAGAAGAGGATTCAACACTCACTAAAACTGGAACTTGAAGAACCTCAACTCCTAATGGTCCCCCAGTCCATTCTGACTCCCAATATCTATATTGAATAGGGATAGGTTCTTTTCTCTTCTTGAAATATGACTCTATCTCTGGTTGGCACTTCCAATCTCCGTCTAACCACACAAATCCATATTCGTCAGGTTTCCATTCTCCGTCGCTTGGCATTATTAATTATAATATTAATAATAAAATAAAAATAAAAATTTAATCGGAGTTTAACTCCTCTGGATAATATGCCCTACATTTACAAACTATCCTCTCTCCGCTAATTGTTGATAGACATTCTTCCCCTTATACTCTAATAAATTGAAATTCCTATGTATCTGTTCTGACTTCTTTCTCATTGTATCCAAATAGAGAAAGTCGTGCCTCCCCTTATAAATGAAATCTAATAAAGTGAAAAATGTATTCTTAGGACAAGGCGCCCACTCGTCAAATAATGACTCTAATTCCTTCCTATTCGCTGTTTCAAATAAAAATAAATGAGTCAAACACTTTCTCACTGGTAATGGAATTCTATTATATACTTGTGCCGTCAGCATTACTGCGACACAACCTCCGTCTCCTGCTAAATGACGCCTGTTATATGCCATTTTAAATATTAACCTCTGAACTGCCTTATCTTTAAGACTTTCAAGACAATCGTCAAATATAAATAAAACTCTATCTCCTGTCCCCTTAATCTCTTCCATACAATCAAACAAATCAGGACCAGTTAGATCCTCGTATCTCTGATCCTCTGGTAATGAAGAAAATGGATTATCCTCTGGCAGAGTAGCATTAGAGGGATTAAAATAAAATACTCTGTCATACTTTTTATTATAATTCTTACCGACCTTTCCTGTGAGTGTATGTAATAATGTGCTCTTCCCTGACCCAGGTCTCCCTACTAATACCATAAAGAAACTTAGATTCTGAGGGAGAGGTAGAGGGACGCGAGGATCTACATTGTCGTCGCAAGACATTTCAACTGCCGATACATTAATATTCTTATCGTCATAGGGGACCTCCTTGATTTCTGACATATCTATACTATTAAGCATATTTAAATACGTCGGAGAATGAGATTGGTTTATTCCTTCTCTGATATGTGGGAGGTTGTATGAACTCTGCCTCTTCACCATAATCGTCTTGATAAACAACCTTCTTCGGTTTCCTCTTTCTCGTCTGGTGCCCTCGCTGAGGTTTTCTCTTGACATATACAATCTCCTCCTCAGAAGAAGACTCCTCACTACTACTCTCTTCTACATAGACCACCTTCTTCTGTTTCCTCTGCTTAGGTTTCTTTAATATAGGTTCTTGTTTAAGGACTTCATTCTGTATTTCCTCTAATTCCTTGACCTGCTCTTCCATACTCGGCAACTCAGGATTAGTGGTCTGAGGAGTCTCTTTCACCTTATCCATATCTGCCTCAACTTGTTTCTCTCTTGCCTCTCTCTCTGCTTTCTTCTTCGCTATATTCTCTAATCTCTTCTGTCTTGCTTTCTCAAAGGTCTCTTTCTGTTTCTGAGACCTCTGCTTCTTTCTATTGACCTTATCCTTTACTGGTGCCTCCATTCTATTAGTAGGGATTTCAAGTTCGGGCGATTCAGACTGGGGTTCTATTGTTGTCTGGTGCCCTTGCTCTGTTGCCATTTCTGTCAGTTGCTCTATATTATCGTCTGTGATTATGCCCTCAGGTGCCATTCTATACTCTTCACCTATCATTGACGAATTATCATACTCAACACTCATTATATTCTTACTTATATAAAAATAAATGTAAAAATGACCTTACTTTATTCTGACATATCCTTACAAAGTAAGGATATATGAGAATAGACGGAGTCTATTATGACTTAATCAAAAGTCGTCAAATGTATTCATAAAACCACCGAAGGGCAGACCTGTCTTATGATACTCGTCAGGAGCACCGAATCTCGTAGTGCCCTCTAAATATCTCCTTCTTGTCTCTGATTGGATTCTGTCTTGTTCTTCATTGAAGCGGCGTGACGATATGCGATCGCTCTGCTCCCCCATTTTATGACCGAGCATTCCCATTCCTATTGTTGCTCCCATTGCTCCTATGGCACCACCGACTTTAAGACCTATACCTCCTATCTTCTTGACTTTCTGACCTAAACGACCCATTTATATATATTACATATACATTTTCTTTTTCCCTACTCTTCCGCCTTTCTTAAAGGTGAAAGTATCAAAGTCGTCAAAGTCTGCCTCTGCTGCTTGGAGAAATTGCCCCTGACGACCTCCTACACCCTCAGATATTCCCTTAAATAAATTTCCTAATGGTTCCTCAGGAGGAGAGACTCTCTTATTAAATTCACCCTCAATTGAAGCACCTGAACCCAAATCTCCGTCTCCAGTCATTTTCATACCGACACCAAATGCTCCACCCATAGCAGCACCAAGACCAATAACACCAGCACCCAATTTCATACCAGTCGCACCTATCTTCTTAACTTTCTGACCCAAACGACCCATTAATAATTATATTATATATTATATAATAATGAATGAAGCAACCTTCTCAAAGACTTTATCTGGACTCAGAGAACTTGACTTGGATGTCGCTAACTTAGGACAAGGAGGTAGGATTGAAATAGAAGGTCAGTTCCCTACAAGTGAGAAAGTCCTTATATCTGACCCAACTACTAATTCTACTATATATAGAACAATCAACCCTCTCACTGCTTTTCCAGTAGGTTCTCCCTCTTCGGCAGTAGAGTTTCAACTTGCTTTCTCTCCTGGGATATGGAGAGTTAATAATGATAATATTAATGCTAATGTAGCAATAGACGACGGACCAGTGGCAGCGACCACTCACCTTTTCGGCAGAGCGGTGCCAATGGACTCAAGTATAGAGTTAATAGGACACATTACAATCCCTTATGGTTGGACTGCTACGAAAGCACTGGTCTCTTGCGTAGATAATACAGGGGCAAATTTATCATTATTGACTATCTATCATAATGTCCTTACTTGGGGGACCGCAGGATTTACCACAGCAGGAACAGGAATCACTAACTCGGAAACCACACTGACTACTCCTATGGAAGGAGCAGTCAATAGAGTCCTTCTCATAAAAGTCTCTACTTCTTCAACCAACGACTTCGTAGGCGGAGGATATATCACACTCACGCAATCATAAATAAAATTAAGATATTAAGACTGGTCTTAAAAAATTAAGACCTGTTTTAAGCAAATTTATACTAAAAATCTTGACAGAATATGAATGTTAGGGTCGCTTTCTCAAATCGGAGAGAAAGCGACCCCCAAAATGCGAGATATTGATCTTAATATCTTAAAGTCCGATCTTAAAATCTTAATTTACTTAAAAGAGTATTACATTATAAAAGTATGGAAGAATTAACACAAGCGGAGAAAAGGAAACTCATTAATGCGAGATATTATGCCAAGAAAAGAGCAGGACAAGGTAAAAACACGAAACTCTCCTATGATAATCTAAAAATAGAAAATCAAGAACTCAAATTGACTATCGTGAAACTCAAAGCAGAGATTAAGAAATTAAAAGATAATCCTATCGGACAAGTATTAGTCTGGTCCGATGAGGAGGATTAACGAATATATCCCTTTATCTTCTTTTTCTTGACTTTATCTGCCAAGTCTTTATCTGCTCCTTTCCAGGTCCCAGGTTGTTTCATTACAAATGAATAGACTCTCCCCATTCCCCATTGCTCCGCACTCATTTTTCCTCTAAGACTTTTACCTCCAACTTTCTTTCCTGTGCC
>Ga0181421_1000711_pt1 | contig 9893 bp, 12 predicted proteins | sample 44SPOviralmetaG_FD_130146 | JGI IMG/M metagenome (GOLD analysis project Ga0181421, IMG submission 130146) | Marine viral communities from the oligotrophic San Pedro Time Series (SPOT) site, San Pedro Channel, CA, USA - 44 SPOT_SRF_2013-06-19 | ecosystem: Environmental > Aquatic > Marine > Strait...
ACATCTTCTATCTTTGACAAGTTCATCGTGATGCCAGTTATAAAAATCACCCTCTTCATAGCACTGAATATGATATCCATCATCATCTAAATATTCTTCTAAAATATCTGGTGGGTGGTCCTGGTCCAATACAATTTTTGTTCTTTCAATATATTCACCTACCACTCTGCTTACACACTTGTATATTTGTTCATCTATACATCTCCAGTCTTCTAAATCATTAATGTATAGAACTGAATTTCTTCTTATATCATTGTCTATGATTCCTTCATCTAATTTAGCCGGTGTCTTTCTTTTATCTTTTTCATACTTTTCAATGATTTCCTTACACAATTCTTTTGACATAACATTTTCTATTGTGTGAACGAATTCCATTTAATAGAAAAACAATATTAAAATAACCTAAGTCAGACGCGAGTTCAATTTAAGGTGTGCTCAAAAAAATGGACGCCATCCGTGAAGTGCTCGCTCTCTTGGACAACAACTCTGAGGCTCTCCCCGAGGGAGATTACCTCAACGCGTGCAACAGGCTCAAAGAAATCTACAAGGAGATGGAAGACATGCCCTTGTATGACACTGTATCTGAAAATAGTTCTGAAGAGGGAGAACGCCCACCTCAACGAGTTCCACAACTCATGTTGTCTGACATTGAAATTCATAAGCGTATTAAATATCACCAAAAAATGATCAAGGAGCACACTGATTTCAAACGCTTGACCAAAAGACTTAAGATCTTGGCTATGCAGCAATATGCCAAGTTTAATGGTGTGGATGAGAATAACATCGATGAAATAATCGAAATGATCAAGAGAGATTTTGGTGATAATGAGAAGAGTAAGCGTGAAAGGTTTTACATGCCCTATCTGGATTTTGCTAACGCTCACATGGCTAGGATTAGAGCCATGCACTCGGCTGAAATTGAAGACTTGAGACTACTTTTCTAAGACCAAGACAAGCGCTCTCGGAGACGCCTTATGAGGTAAGGAGCGACTTCTAATAACCCCCCATATGTGATATAACGGTAATCTACTCGCCTATGTTCATCCATACCCATTAGATTAGCGGTGTAATACCTATCCTTTTCAAATTTTTTTACAATTTCAAGAGATACTGAATTATGTGTAGCAACTATAGTATGTACATGAGGAGCTACACACGCATAATGAAGTGATTTATTATATTCATTATCTACTTCGTCTTTATTATGAAATAAACAACTTTGTTTATTGAGATATGCCCCCCTCACTATTTTAGCCCCAAGCATATATTTTTTATTATGTGCATCTTCAATGTCATATAATAATTTATCTAAAGCCTTTATTCTATACATTTGATATGTCTGATAAACATGGGCATTGTATTTAGTATTATAATCTTCCATGAGACCTTTCACTATATTGGGGTATAATACATCTTCGGCGTCTATTAAAACTTTTATACCTTTATTGGATGCATCATTTATTATTTTATCTGCACTTATATACGCTTTATCGGGATTTTCTCTAGAACCAAAACTTGTGAGTTTTATAGCGCACATGGAACCCTCTGGAAAAGTATCTAACATTTTTCGCGTCATATCTTCAACATATTGTGCTTCCCTAAGGGAACAATTTTCTCTAGCATAGTCCATAATTAACTTTTCACCTCTAGACCTGTATTTTAGCATTACATTGCCTAATTCTCTGAATGTAGAAGCATATCTAAGCATCTAAAATAATTCAACAAAAAAGAATACCTAAGTCTCCCCTGAATAAATCCACCCCAAGGAATGGAAAACCTTGTAAAGATACAAGGGTTCATTGATAAACATGCTAATACAACGCCTGAGGGAGAATATTTGGAGTTATGTAATGCAACGAGGGATTTGTTTAGATGTAAAACAGATTCATATGTTTTTAATCATGAATATAAGGTTTTAGAGGATGATGAAGATGAAGATGAAACAGTTGAATATTTTAACAAAGTGTATAAAGAGAGGATAAAAAGTTACGAAAGAAAAATTCTGAACAATTATGCATTCATGTTAGAATGTGAATTAAAAGACCTTAAAGAACTCAAAAGAATAACAAAGTCTATAAGGTTCAAGGTTGTAAAACATTATTGTAGGATTCATAATATTAGATTACAAGAATATACACCCGAGGGTTTGAAGAAAAAACAAGAAGAGGGAGGATATATTTTTCCAAATCATAAAAACTTTGAAAAGGGTTTTGATAATTTGTGTAAATCATATATGAGTATTCAAAATAATTTCATGGAAGAATGTTCCGAAAAAATATCAGATAAAATTGAGGATTTATATGATCAAATAGATAGACTTTCTTAAAGTGGTGGCACTACACAAAGTTCGTCATCTGGTCCTAGGGAACATATCAATTTGTATACTTCTTCTCCATCAATAATTTCCTTCTCAATAAGAATGTTTTTTAATAATTCTAGAGCAGCTCTTTTTTGTATTAATAAAGCAAGAACTTCCTCATAACATTCCTTGACCAACGCATCTATTTCCAAATCTATTTGTCTCGCTGATTCCTGACTTAAATTATTGTAGTCATAATTGTTCTCACCAAAACCATACATTGTGACCATTTGCCTCGCGAGTTGGTAGGCTTGGGCATAGTCTGCAGATGCCCCGTTTGTAATTTCTTCTTTGCCATAAACAATTTCTTCTGCTGCTCTACCACCCAAAGCAACTTTTATTTGGTTTTTGAAATAACTTTTAGGGAACAATCCACTTTCCTCCCTAGGTTGAAAGAAAGTGACACCACCTGCGGAACCTCTTGGAATAATTGAAACTTTTCTAACCATATCAAAATCCACGAATGAAGCCCCAACAATTGCATGCCCACCCTCATGATAAGCGATGAGTTCTTTCTTGAGGGCTGAGAATGTAGTGTCTCCCTTAGCACCCACAACAAGTCTTTGGAAAACATCTTCAACAACTTCTTTTGTAATGACACCTTTTAATCCGTCTCTAACTGCACGAATAGCACATTCGTTCATTAAGTTTGCTAAATCAGCACCACTGAAACCTGTAGTCTTTTTAGCTATATCACTGAGTGAAACACTTTCATCAAGTTTTTTGTCTTTAGTGTGAACTTTGAGTATTCTTTCTCTCCCCCCAACACTTGGTAATGCAACTTCAATCTTACGGTCAAAACGACCTGGGCGAATGAGTGCTTCATCCAATATGTCAATGCGGTTAGTAGCTGCGATGACAACGATTTGGGTGTCTTTTTCAAAACCGTCCATTTCGGTCAAAAGTTGATTAATAGTTTGTTCTCTTTCTTCGTTATTGTTGAAACCATTAGAAGATCTTTTTTTACCAATAGCATCAATTTCATCAATGAATACAATACATGGTTGATTTTCTTTGGCAAGTTCAAATAAGTCTCTAACTCTCTTGGCACCAACACCAACAAACATTTCAACAAATGAAGAACCAGAGCACGCGATAAATGGAACCGATGATTCACCTGCAATAGCTCTCGCAAGTAAAGTTTTACCAGTTCCTGGAAGACCACTTAATATGGCACCTTTTGGAATTTTAGCACCAGAACCATTGTATTGTTCCGGGTTCTTCAAAAAATCTACAATTTCTTCTAATTCATAACGAGCATTATCAATGCCCTCTACATCAGAAAATCTTGTTTCAATTTCAGTATCCATATCAACTGTCTTTTGTTCCATTCCTGGAAATCCTGGTGGTCCACCACGACCTAAGGACATAAACATCCGGAAGAAAAAGTAAATCATCAAAGGCAAAAACAATAAAGAGTAATTAAGAGCTGGAGGGTTGGACATGTCAACTACAACATCGGCTTCCGTGTTTGTAAATAATTTCCAGAGTTCTTGGTTTTGCATGATTTGTGAATCACCCAAATTACCCTCATCATCAATAAACACTGCCTGGTTTTTGTTTGGACTTACAATAACCTGTTCAATTTCATTACTTTTTATTTTTTTTACAAAATTTGTGTACGATGTATGTTTTGATTTTGTTTTATCAATTTTAACAGAAGGTGCCACTTTTGATGTAATTTTTTTGATACTGAACATCTTGTAATAAGAACATTTTTTATTTAAACATTTCCTGCTATTTTACCCATGTATAAATCTACATCACCGACAAATTCAGGGCATGCACCATGTGCTTGACGAGATACTGCATCTTGTATTTTAGATAAGTGTTGTTTATATTCCCTGACATCTATTCCCGTAGCATTAAATAATTATCTGATATATTAATATAATGGACGGAAGTGCTTCCAACCGAATGTACCAGAACCTTGTTGTGAGGGGACGATGTCTCAAAAATAAAATACAGGCAGGGGACTATGATTTTTACTATGCGAATTCACACCAAGGTCTCATGATTAATAAAAAAACTAACCAAGTTACAATTGGAACTGTTAGGTCTCAAGATATTTTCTACAAACCTTTATTATGTTCTATTTCAGGTGTTAATTGTATTGAAACATCATCTGCTGTTTCTGATTCTGAAAAAGCTAAATTTATTAGTTTTGTCAGACAATCTAACATTGATTTGTGAGAACCATACACTTGTTCGGGATTCATAATAAAGTAAATAATTCTTTGATTATCATCTTCGTCCCTAGGTCTTGAAAAATCTTTCTTTTTGATATAATCAGCAATAATATATATAACAGCATCTAAATGCTCTTCTAATGCCATGTGCATCCAAGAGTTGGAGGGAGTTCCAAATTGGGTTGTGTCATCATCAACTCTGACACCGTGACCATATCTTTTTTTACCCAACTTGAGACGGTCTAAAATTAATAACTCCAGATCCATTGTGTATATTATTGTTTATTTCTTTAATATTTATTTGTTCATTATCCAGTTTATGTTGATGAATCTGATGATTATGAAAAATGGTTTATAAAAAATATTAGAAATCATGGATTAAAATAAAAATATTATTATTATTTAAGATGTCTAAACAACAAAAGAAAAATAAAAATAATATGAACGCCGCTTCAGCATTAGCCGAGTTGTCTGTCAGATCCCCAAAAAAGAAATCTCAAACAAAAAAGAAAACTAATTTTAATCCCGTGAAAGCGTTGATTAATACTAGAGCACAAGAAATACAAGACAATGTTGCTAAATATATAAAAAATTCCAATTATATTCCAAATGAAAACAAGAAAAAACTATTAAATGACCATTATTATCTAATCCGAAAGGGTAATGGTGGGTTTAAAGAGATATTTATAAAAGGACTTGAAAAATCATACAAAAAAATGTATACAAGCATTAAATTACAAGATTTCGTAAGACTTCAAATGAAAAATTGGAAAAAATAATCTTTAGTCAAATCCTGTGATGATATTATCGTAATCAAAAGCGCGTCCTAACCGATTTTCACAAAAATTTTTTACATCAAATATTTCTAACTCATCAACATTAAATTCCTTTGGAAATGCAGTGAATTCATTGTCTAACATAAATAGTTGTTTGAGATTAGATAACTTTGCAATTTCTGGTGCAATTGTTTCTATCTTATTATCTGTTAAATTCAATTGTTTTATGTTTTTCATATTTTCTATTTCTGGTGGAACAGATTTAATTTTATTTCCATCCAAAAGTAATTCTTCTATACTTTCATTAAACAGAATTCCTTTTGGGATCTTTTCCAATTTATTGTCACCACAACAGAATACTTTCAAATTATTTAAGTTTTTTAACTCTTCGGGGAGTTCAGATAATTTATTTACATTTATATTTATATCTTCCAAGTTTGACATTTCAAGTAATTCACTTGGAAATTCTTTAAACTTATTTGTACACAAATTAATTTTTTTCAACTTTGTGAGATTTTTAATTTCTGTGGGAATTGTTGTTAATATGTTAAAACTTAAATTTAAATTTTCGAGATTAACTAATTGAAAAACATTTGATGGTATTTCATTTATCATATATCTATTATTCAATACGAAATTTGTTGTTGTTTCAACTGGGTATTCTTTTCCTAAAATTTCAACACTCATGTTTATATAAAGTATCTAGATTTTAAATTCACACAAATTACATAAATATTTTATTTATTAAATCACCGACTATACTGTATGCTAGACTAAATGGAATTCTTCTTCTATCATATTCTCTGAATTGTGGTAAAAATAAACTCCATGTTTCTTCTCTCTTTTTGTTCAAATAATTATTGAATTCTTGAGCGATTCTTTTTTCCTTTTCTTCGTCCAATTCTATTCCTGATATACAAAGAGTGGCGTATGTTCTACTTGTATTTATTCCTTCATATACATGACCCGGTGTATACTCGAGAGAAATTTTCTTCGTTGTATCCAAAGCACTTAATGTCAAATATGTCATGTTATTATTTTCATGGTCTTTAACAACTCTTTTTATTTTAATAGTTTTTGGAATTTTCAAATCATAAATTTCACCACCTATTATCCATTTATGTTTTGATTCAAGTTTAAATATTTTTTTATCACCATTTGGATATCTTTCCCATGGTATATTTTGTTCTGACAAAAGTTTATCACTCTTTACAAAAGAAAATGCAACAACAGTTGTGGTTGTATCGGGAAATACAACTTCTTCAAAATATTTTACTCGAGTGATTTTATATTTTGATAAGAAACAATGTCTACAATGAACATCCATCTCCCTCGGTGATAAGAAAAATCCAACGGGTATAATGAATATACCTCCCAAACATTTTTCATTTTGATTAACCACCGACATTATAAAACATTTGTATAAATCATTTGTTTTATACATATCAAATATTTGTTTCGAATCACATTTATTTCTCGCGAGGTATGGTGGGTTTGTTATGACCCATTTGTTTCCATACGAGGGTGGATTTATTAATGTGTCTCTTTCAATTATATCATTTCTTTTTGGTTCTATATCATATGATTCTACATCACATCTCCCCAACCAATCTATTAAATCTCCTTGACCAGCAAATGGTTCAATGATAGGTCCCTTCGGTTTTTCAAAACCATCTAATATGTAGTCATGTTTAACCGTGTAAAACTGACCTACACCCATGTTTACATATATATTTCTATCTTTATATAAAAGAATGCGACGACTAGCAATATCTAGGTTATTAAGAATGGCTAATCCATTGTTTGACAAAGAATCAAGGAATGCATTTCTTGGTGGAAATTCACAAGGCTCAAAAAGCATGAAAAGTGAAGACTATCAAAGGAATCTTGTGTTTCAAAATACAAATGTTGAATGTAAAAAAATTAATGGATACAGAATAAATCAAAGGTTCGACTACATGGAAATAAAGCATGCTCCACTCAAGGATTTTTATGGATTTGATTACACCGAGGACTTTGATGGTATTCAGGTAATTGGAAACAAAAAAGTTTTCGTGAATTTTAAAAATATTTGTGGGAAAGGTGGTTCACAAACAAGATCAATGCGCGAAGTTTATCATTTCATAGATGCTCAATGTAGGGGATTGAGTAATTTTAACAATGGAAGCATTTTACTTTTTGATAATAATGGTATGACAGCAATGACGGATGTATATTTTGCCAATATATTAGATGGTGATGTCATTGAACAAAATTTTGATAAATACAAATACCTATTTGTGCACCATCCAATTGAAACGCGTGATAGGATATATGTGGGGACATCGGAAGGCTACAAGAAGTGGTTTGAAAATAATGTAACGGGATATAAAGCGTAGGATTTATATATCTGTATATAACAAAATGCTTGCCTTGACTACCAAGTGTACTTTGTCTCCAGTTGTTTGCTCTTCTAAGAAGAAGCTCGCTAAGAAATTCAGAAAGTTTGGGAAGCGTATGTATCAAGAGCGTCAACTTGACCTTGAGAGATACGGACAGCGTTTGAAGGATATTTCTGTTGAAGAACGCAAGCGCAGCCAACAACTTTTTGAGGAACATCGTCGTTTCATCCAAAAGAACCTTGTCGATTCATACGATGAGGATGAGCCCACTGCTATTGATTTTTTCGAGAAGTAAGGGCAAACCATGCAGCTAATGTCGCAAAAAATACAAATACATATTGATTTTGTTGCTCCAAAGCAATGAGAGTGCATAATATACTATATTGAGCATACCGTATCTCCTTCCTCGTCTTTTTCAATGACCTCTTTACAGCTGCTCTGGATTTCTCCAAACTCAGAACAGCCGTGCTTAGATTTTTGACCCTCGTAGGCATTTCAGCCACCGTTTTAACCATTGATGACATGTCAATACTTTGTGAAACCTTGTTTTGTATAATTGGTTCTAAGTATGTAAAGTAATTAAATTCTGGATCCAATTTTAAACAAAGACCTTCAACTATAGAGAAAGTTTTTGCTAAGTATATAAAACTTGATGGTATGACAAATGGTTTTTCTTTAGCTAATTCCATAAGTATTTCATCATTCATTATGTCTTCTGCGAGGTTCTTGGGGTCTAATTTTTCCATGTATGACAAAATGGATTCAAAGAATATTTCAATGTCCCCAAGTTCTGTTTGTGGAATAATAATTTTTAGGTCTACAAGTTTTTGAACAATACTTTTTGTGTCTCTTTCAACAATGTGCACTAATAATTCCATGAAACCATTTTTGAGTTCATCACTTATTGGAACACAAAGTCCAAAGTCATAATAGACAAGTTTTCCACCTGGCGCAAAACCAACATTTCCTGGGTGTGGATCTGCATGAAAAAATCCATCTTCCATTGTTTGTTTTACATAACTTCTGATGAGTGCTTCACAAATTTTCTTTTTATTGACACCTTTTGTTTCGATGTCATTTAATTTTTCTGAAGGAACATATTCCATGACAAGAATGTCTTCGGTGCAATATTCTTCATATACTTTTGGAACTCTTACCCATGGGACATCTTTAAAATTATTATAGAACTGAATTGCATTTTCTTTTTCTTTGACATAGTCTGTTTCACTGATAAGATTATCAATGGCTTCATCAAGAATAACTCCATTTCCTGTTCCTGTGTCAATATTAATTCTTTCAAGAAAGTTCACAATATCTTTGATATCATTTGTATCGTTTGTCATAATTTCTTTTATGTTTGGTCTCTTGACTTTGACAATGACTTCTTGATTATTTTCTTTGAGAGTTGCTCTATAGACTTGTCCTATACTCGCGCATTTGAAAGGTGTAGTCATGTCAATCTCTGAAAATATATCATATGGTATTTTTGAATCGTCATACTCCACAACAGTGACGTCGTCCTGCAGGGATTCAAGTTCTTTAACGAATTCCAGGGGGTAAAGGTCTCCTCTTGTCGAGATGAATTGTCCTATCTTTATAAAAGTGGGTCCCAGTTCAAGGAGTTCTTGTTTAGTGAATCGTCCAAGTTCGGCTTTATCTTTCATTGTTGCATTTTTGAATAAGAACCGCGCGGCGAATTTCCAAGTCTTTACCTTCTGTGCTTTAGGGGACCTAATTGTATTGATGGGCCGTGAGCTGGCGAATGCCAACATTTAAATAAACAGATATATTAAAATACATGGACTTGGAACATCACATTAAGGCAATATCAATTTTTGGAAATGCCTTAATACTCATCGATAGTATTAAAAGGTCTATTAATAATAGATGAGTCATGATGTTCTCACTCTCATGGGTGGAGTGGTTCTCCTATTTTTTGGGGGATTAGTTATGTGCACCTCAACACAAAGAAGAATGGATGAGGGTCGCCTGGCAGGAGCAATCAGGCGGTCAATGAGCCAAAGACAAAATCTAGATGTATAGTATAAAAGAATGGAGACTTGGAAAATAGTATTGCTTGTAATCTTAGTAATTATTGGAACATTTTTTGGATTAAAAATGTTATATGATATGATTTCAAATTCTGGGAATGGATTGGGCAATTATTTTTATCAAAGTATGTAATAAC
>Ga0181421_1000713_pt1 | contig 9881 bp, 10 predicted proteins | sample 44SPOviralmetaG_FD_130146 | JGI IMG/M metagenome (GOLD analysis project Ga0181421, IMG submission 130146) | Marine viral communities from the oligotrophic San Pedro Time Series (SPOT) site, San Pedro Channel, CA, USA - 44 SPOT_SRF_2013-06-19 | ecosystem: Environmental > Aquatic > Marine > Strait...
CAATTTTCATGAAGGGATGTCAGTTTACCATGTTCATGAAAAATTGTTGCCACGAGTCCCAGTCCATACACAATGTAGGGTTGTCATTCACAAATACTTTAAATCAATTTAGCTTCCTAACCACACCTGCATTGCGTTTGGCCTTTCGCTCTCGTAAGGCTCTCTCGTCATGGTTTTTGTCGTAATTATCGCGGTGGTACTGCCACAGGCGGTCGGACCCTATTCTGAAGTTATAAGAAGAGGCTGCCTTGTACCAAAACAATGCATCTTCTGGATTTGTACTTTTCACTGTACGATCAAGTACCAACAGCTCATAATTTTGTGTGCAAGAATCCATCACTTTTTCGAAGACTCCGAAGTTAGGGAGCATACCCAAGAAACTCTCGTAGATTTTTCGTCGATAACTGATAATATTTTCACGACATACAAATACATAACCTGCGTTGCCTCGCAATGCAATGTCAAGACCCATACAGTACTGAATTGTCAACATAACGAAGATATTCCAATGACGTCCATTCATGAAAATCTTTCTAAGAGTTTCTGTGCGCGAGATTCCGGACTGGAACATGCAGTCGTCGATGATAACAAATTTTCTCATAGCTTTTTCTTCTTTTTTTTTTCTGGCTTCAAGTATCGCTACGTCCTGGTGTCTGTTATTTTTTTGGCAGTATTCAATATTGACATCTATTTGTTCAAGTGCTTTCTTTTTTCGCTTTTGTATGTCTATCAGTTCTTCAAGTTTTTGAGGTTCCCAGCCATTGTAAATAAAGAGGTCAGGGACGTGCCTGGCCCAGTAAGGGTCTCCTTCTTCTGTTCCTGACATAACTATTCCCGCAGGAATATCTCGATTGTGATACAATATTGATGTAACCGCGTGACTCTTACCGGTACCACTCCCTCCGATGAAAATACATGAGCGCGTCTTATCCATATTGTCTGTGCTAAATCTTCTTATGTTATATTCAAAAGAAGCATTACTTTTGCTCATTTAGTTTTAAATATCAAAAAATATAATCAGTGATGAACGTTACACAAATACAGCCATCCGTATGAATCCATCACCTAAAGTCACTTCCTACCCAAGACTTTCCAAATCAGCCAGCAAAGCGTCAACATCGATATTTTCCTCAAACCAGTCGTAATTCTGCTTGTTGATCGCGGTGCTGATTGATGGCTTCGTGCTGGAACGCTCGACTCGTTCTATAGTATCTGGAGTCTTGGGGCGGCGTGATGCTGTGCAGGCTAAGATCTGTTTTGCCTGCTCGTAATTGATGGTATTGAATTCGATCCACTTGTTTTTCACAGCATGGACAACACCATTGCAAAATGGCATTCTCCCCCGATAATAGAAGCCAAATTCATCCTGCGCAGACTGGGTGGCAACCTCGCAATTTGGGTTGACGATGAAAGTGTGGGGCGTTGAGGTGGAGAAGACGTAATTAAGGACACGGTCGTATATGATGTTGGAGGAGAGTGTGGCATACGGGCGCGTTTCGCCCTTCACATAGGCGAAGCTCCCAAAGCTCCCATCATCCGTCAGAGTGACATAGAGGCCAGCGTGTGGCCCCTCGGGAACGACAATCACTTCCGGCATGACGTGTGTTTGTGGTTGGGTTTGGTTGGGTTTGACCAGGGACACATGTGTACTCTGACCACAAAGGGAAACGGGTCTTGACCTTCGACCTTGACCCTGACATAGATCAATTTTAGTACACATGTGTCCCTGGTCAAACCCAACCAAACCCAACCGTCAAACCCATCCGTATCGATTTCCCGCTTGTTGCGCGACTACACTCCAACATGGTTCTCTCGCCTGTGTCGAGTCCCGATTGGACCGACCCCACGTGGAACATCTCCACACCTAATCCAGAAACAAACGTGCTCACGTCCCTCCGCCTCAAGAGCGAGCGTGGTCGGGGCTGTCACAAAGTCGAAGAGCCGGCGCTCAAGCAGTTTTTTGTGTCGACGGTGAAAGACATCGTGGCCAAGCTTTCGGATACCGAGGGTGCGAAGATCGACTTTAGTACCATTTCAGCTTCTTTCGATATCAAATACGTCTATGTGACAATCAACCAGTGCACAGTAAGCCCTACCCCCACCCTTCCATGACCTGAGTGCACCATCGTGTTGTGTGCACCGTTCACCGTAAGTTTGTCTTTCACAGGCCGTCCAGTGGCATTCGGGCAAGAATCCTGATGACATTGAGCACGAGACGACTGGGACGGACGATATGAAGGGGTATATCCTTCTGACTGACGGGTGCACTGCTGTCAAGGTTGCGCACGGGAAGACGTTGATGAGCAAAGAGCTTCGGATTCAGCTGGTGTATGTTCATAATGATGAGACTCGCAAGCTTACCGTCTGGTACTGGCCGAAGATGAAGCAACCCAGTGCTGCTCTGGTCATCACCTGGGCGGATCCTCCGTGTCCGTTTGATACTTCGCATAACTGGAGTACGGTCAATGGCGACACATTGTATGCCGGCGGCTTCCCTCAGTATGCAATCCTGAAGGATGTCAGCCTGTTCAAGCCGAGTAAATGGATGGCGGACTGTCCGTCCAATACCGTCATCCCGGAAGGTGATGACATACTCGAAATTGCTGAAGATGATGATGACGAACTTGCATTCATGGTGGACAATCATGAGACTTTCGTGGTCGTCAAAAAGCTGATGAAGGACGGCGAATTCAAAGAGGTCAAGAAGAAGATCATGACCTGTGTATTCTCCAATTTCGAGGGAATGTATCGCATTGTTTCCGATAGGTCCATGAGCGAGTCCGTCTACGAATTCTACATCACCATCAAAGTGAATCCGAGGGGTCAAAACAATACCAAGACCATCCTTGATGCGACCGAGGTTGATGACAATGAGCTCTGCAACTACAAGGTGGTGAAGTTCCCGATCAGTCTGCGCCAAAGCGACACGAAAACCATTACGGCTCTCTCGGAGAAGATGGGCAGCTTCTGGCCCCCTCTCGGCAATGTTTTCACTCGTCATTTCAATCTTATGTACTTTCGCGATCTGCTTGCAACCAAGACGCAGCACTTCCTTGCGAACAAGAAGATCTTGCGTGCGATCGACAACTTTGGTTTTCAATACGGTACGGGGCACAAGCTCTCGGCTGGGTTGTTCTGTTTCGCCAACTGCGTAATTGACGCGAGCACCGGCCGTATCATCACTCACAAGGATGCGGGGTACAAGCTAATGCATGAGATCTTTGCTGAGTCTCAGCTGTCTCCGAACTTCTATCCCTGGATCTGCCCAGTGGAGGACGACCTCATTCGTCTCCGATTCTTGCGAACTTTGATTCACCTTGCGCAGAAGTTCACTGGCGTTAATTTCCAGGCGTTCATGGTGACGCTTGCGAGTTATTTCTGTGCCCCGAAGTTCGAATTCATTCAGCGGGAGATGTTTGGTGTGTTCATCAAGGTTCTCGCTTCTTCGGAGGGGTCGACAGGTAAGACCGAGATGATCAAGATGCTCAATGCGCTCTTCGGCATGAACACGAAAGCAATGTGTGCCTCTGCGACTGACGCCGGACTTTACGAGATTCTGGGCAAGATCTTCTCTTGCATTCCGATTTGCGTGGACGATCTTAAGACGGGTGGTGAGAAGGGAAATAAGCTTGACGAGACCATCAAATCTCTTTATGACGCAATGGTTCGTGTCGTGTACAAGAAGATGCGTAACAGCCGATGCCAGCTCATGGTAACAACAAATACTGTCTTCTGTCCGAACGACCAGCCAGTGCAGAGCCGTCTTCTCCTTCAGAACATCCGGAAGATTTCGTCATTCGATACTTCTCTTCTCTCTACGTGGAGACAAATGCAATCGATTGCATCAATGCTTTGTGTCGACATTCTGGGCTTTCCGATCAACAAGGTTTATGTTCAGGATTGTATCGACTACATGACGTGCATTCTCGCCAACAAGTGTATCGGAACTCGCTCTTCTCAGAATTGGGGTCTTGCGCTCTACTATCGGATCTTAGTGCAGAGACTGATTCCTTGCGATACGTCAGCCTGGGATGACCTTTTCCGGTACATGGCACGCGAGATCTGTCGCATCACCATCGAGTACTCTTCCGATTCTGGAATTATTGACAAATTTTCGAGCTGCTTTCGTCAGATGGTGACTCGCAACAATGGCATGGACTCGGAGGGTTTGTGTTTTGGGATGCATAATCTCCGTGTTCTTCATGATACGGAGAAGCAGGCTCTCGATCTTGATCTTTCAATCGAATACTATGCATTCGATCTCGATCATATCGTTGACGTCATGGCTCGCCGTCTACAGATTAAGAAGGAAGAATTCAACATAAAGGGGATCCGGCTCATGTTCAAGGGACAGCTTCGGAGCGAGGGAGTTCGCGAAGGCTTTGTCAAGTTCTACAAGAAAACTATTATGCTTCAGCATCAGAAGAACAGCGAGCGCGAGGCTACGGAGTATGATTTTGAGATCATGGATGATGAAAACAAGCACGAGATCAATTGCTTCATTGTTCCACGGCTGATTCTAGATCTCACGGCTAATAATTCCAATGATGAGTTGATTGACTTCCGCAACATTAACATCGGCTGGGGGCGCAACTTCTACAATGAGATCATTGATGATACGTGGAAGGGATTTGATGACCTGAGGAAGCACCCTCTCTATCAGATTGCTGACGCAGAGGGTCTCTGGCAACAAGATGAGTGGTCCGACCCGGAGTACGAGAAGCGTCAATTCATGATGGTCCAAAACATGGTCAATCTGTACCGCCCCGATGGCACCATTGCATGGCCACGCGCGGACCCGCACACTGACTGGGCGGATGATTTCTACCATGGTCACACGTCCATCACACAGGACGCTACCGTCAATCGCATGAACTTCGAGAAGGCACAGCAGGAAGCGGCTAGCCTGAGAGCGAATGAGCTTGATCGTGATGATGAAGATGAAGATGAAACCGGCATGTCTCAATTCGAGGAGGATTCAATGTTTGAGGACGACCTGGGTGATGTCAAGCAGTCGGGGGGCAGTGAGGCCGACTCCTGGAAGTCATGGGTCGAGCGGGAGCACGGTCTTTCTGACGATCCGAAAAAGTGTCCGGCATGCAAGGTCACCTACAGCTCGATCATTCGACCCGAACGTCTCCTCTGTGGCGCTTGCTATTCGACCAATTACAAGACGTTTCAGGAGGCCCTCAAGGAGGTGAATGACGAGATTGATTACGAGGCGTCCAAGCGCCAGAAGATCGGGGGGCAAGCGGATCTGAATAACGAGGATGACCTCGGAGAGGAAGACGAGGATGATGAGGACGAGGACTACTCTATGAATGATCTTGGTGAGGACCTCGGAGAGGAAGACGAGGATGACCTCGGAGAGGAAGACGAGGATGACCTCGGAGAGGAAGACGAGGATGACCTCGGAGAGGAAGACGAGGAGGAAGACGAGGATGGTGATGATTAATTAAAGATATCTTGTTTCCCTTGCGGACAAGAAATGGAAGACACGGAAAGTGAATCGCTTGTTGGTAGAATACTTTACAAAATTAGTGTATTACATCAAAAAGAAGTACCTACATCAAAGTACACAAAGAAAACATTCCCAGATAAGTTCCACCCCCGCAGGCATAAATTGTATAGACCTTTTGTTGTTGACAATGATATGTTTTTCAGACTTAGATCACACGGAGTTCCGATTTTGACGGCCTATTTTATGAGTGAATCTAACAATATGTGTAGTATGCATAAACAAATTCAAGAAAAGAATTCTTTAGAAAGAGATGACGCGCTTTCTATAATAAAGAATATATGATCACTCACTGTAAAATGAAAAGGCTTGTTATATTAGATTTAGATTTAACACTAATTCATTCACTGAGCAGAAAATCTAATGTACCAGAGGCATTCACAATAGAATTGGACCGTAATGTTTATTACGTTCACAAACGGAGATATTTGAATCAGTTTATAAATGAATTGAAAACGCTAATTCACAACTACCCTAAATTCAAAGTGGCAATATGGACAGCAGCGCAAAGAAATTACGCAACCAAGATAATGGATAAAATATGGCCTAATTGGACTAATGAAATTCTATTTCTTAGATCCTATTCACACTGTTCAATACTTCCAGGAGGTGATATTGTAAAAGATATGATGAAGCTCCCTCAAGGTTATGACACTCTGTTGATAGATGACAACACATTACATTATACAATAAATACTGCAAATTCGTTTTCAGTTTGGAAGATCAAACCATTTAACTACAAAATAATTGATTCAGAACTTCTTGATGTACTGAAGTACATAAAAGACGTAATAAAACATGATGTGAGGTTTTCGGTCCGACCTAAAACTCCAAACAAACTAATAACTACAAAAAAGTAGTGACTAGGACTAGACCGGGCTTAAAGGTAAGAAATTCTCACTGTCTCGCATGACATCCACGTGGCACGTATGGACCTGCAATAACCATGGTATAGTGCGTCACACAACCAACCAATATAAGTGCAAACGATTGGATTGCAACATAAACTACATTGGTTGTTTGAGATTTGATAACGAAACAGACACGTGGAAGAACGGTACAAATCTATCAGAGTCAGACTTAGGGTCAATTCAAGAAAAGTTAATTGAACACAAGTCTCGTGCTGAATACAGATCAATACTTGCAAAACAAACAAATGACGAACTATCTAAAATTCAAGAGTGTTTGATACGTAATGTTGAAACACACTCTATTGGACCTATATTTCACTCGGAAATAATCTCTGCTTTGAAAGAAAGGACTCTGCTTTGAAAGCAGAGGAAAGAACTCTGCTTTCAAAGCAGAGGAAAGAATTTTAAATGTGTGGTAGTAGAAATGTACGTTTATAGAGATAAAAGATTCATAAAGCCAGAATTCTGGGGGCTCGCTTTTTGGAATTATATGTTTATGTATTCTAAATACTCAGAAAATAGCAAAATAACACCCTCAAAACATTTCAAAACATTGTTATTTTTCGTAGCTTGCAAAAAATGCAGAATTGAATTTAGAAATAAACTTAAATGTGACCCCCCCCCTAGAGGTAAACATGAATTATTCAAATGGATTTGGAAATTCAAAAATGAGGTAAATGAACGTCAAAGGAAAGAATTAAACTTACATAAAAAAAACATATCTTTAAAAAAGGCTAAACAAAATCAATCTAGATTGAATGATTCAAGTGTAATTTTACTTTTCTTTGAAAGACTTATTGCCAGTATGCCAATTCTTCCACGTGATCACTTCTTTCGAGCCAAGATTCGGTACAGGTTAAATTACGTGCTTCAAAAATTAAGGAAATTAATTCAAGACATCGGGGACAATCCCAGTATGTCTGTTTTATTAACCAACACACGTCATAAGTAGTTATTTTGTTTCTGTAAGATCTCCATGCACGGGGAAAGCATTTTGGATTATCAAGCCCGAAATCACGAGCGAGTTTCAAAGTTTGTTCGTCCTTCCAAGCACTGGGTTTGTTACCGGCCGGCATTTCCTAGGGAAATCTATTTTCTCTTTAAATTGGCAATCATATTAGGAGCTACCCAGTTAAAGCCGTTAAACGGGTCAATTCGATTTAAATGTAAGAGCCACATATTCTTACGTGTAGTATTTACGTTCCGAGTATTTAAGAGTGATTGTTTCCAGTTCTGGAAAGTTACTGAAGGCAATTGGTTTTTATAATAATTCGCAATAGTGCTCGCCCATGTGTTTATTGGCATGTTTGCTGATGTGGTTATTTTTGTCACAACCACTGGTGAAGCTTTTGGTCTTTTTCTATGATTCACGTTTGTTGATTTGGTGTATTTTCTTTTGAGTTCACTGCTTTTGGTCATTTATATTGTACAAACAAAAAAATTATTCATCAGAAAAATATTCATCCATTTGGAAATGGTAAGTTCTGTATATCCGCGATACCTCGTTATATTTTGCACCCATCCGGTTCCATAGTGTACTGTCTTTGTATTGGGTGTATTCTGAAAAGTTTTTTGACTCTACTAGACGCATACCACAATCGTTGCAAATTTTCTCCAATACCTCATGTTTGACGACATATTCCCTTAGTTGTTCAACTGCACCCTTGAATGTGAATTCATAAGCAGTTCCAAAATCTGTGAACTCATCTAAGGATTCAAATTTCACACTGTAGTGCTGATCTCCAAATTTCTTGCCAAGGAGCTTTCTTGACTTCATTAAGAATTCTGAGTCCGGTACAGTGAGTATGAAACTACCACCAACTCTCAAAGCAAAAGCAACATTTTGAATAAAAGTTCTTGCAGTTCGTTCATCCGAAAATGCATAGTGAATTGCAAACTGACAACTAACGATATCGAACTTTTTCATATTTTCAAGCATAGCACCCGCAGTGGACGAGAAAGCATTGAACGATATTACATCCCCAGTCACGTACGACTGATCCGCAAGCCTCTGTAGAGCTCGTTCCACTGCAACATTTGCTATATCCATACCAAAATATTGGGTTATGTGATTGTGAACTAGTTTCGAAATGTCTCCACCGTTACCGCAACACATATCCAAGTACCTTACATGAGGGTCCGTTGATTTACATGTTTCTGATATAAGAATTGACTTTACAAAATTGTGGAAATTTCTTATGCCTATCATTTCTGATGATGTGTCATTTCTTGAGCGATGTTTGTTATAGTGTCTGGATACATCCATTTGGATACCTCCAACCAATGCTTTTAAGTAGTTGATGCAGCTCCAGTCTTCATTTGCTGGGCGTCTGCTTTGGTCTTTCGGGCCGCTTCCAACACAGCACCAGGTTTTCTCTTTCACGAGTTTCCGTGAGTCAAAACTTAATTGAAAAATATTTGGTATTTGAATATCTTGGTTTATGTTGATTATGTTGAATAAATAAAAATGTTGAGTTTATAACAAAATGAATAACCCAAATGAACCAAATGAACCAATCTATAATGAAGTATCAGGTTATGTAAATAGATGGCTTTCCAGTCTAAAATTCTTGTGTATTACCACAATCATTTTTTCCTTATTTTCACTTTTATTTGCGGGATTAACAGTTTACACCTCTGAGGGCGGTGTGGTTGAGACTCATTTAGACTTTGAGTCCAGATCGTTTTTGCTAACACCAATTATCATGCCAATTATATTCTTGTATGCCAATTATATTCTTAATATAAAGTGGTCTGACGATGACGCAAGATTTAACAGGGCAAGGAATCGTTCTGGAAGAATGGTCAACAAAAAAGGCGGCCGAATAGTGACAAGAGAAGTATTTGCAGGTTGGAAATTTCCAACTGTTGTGACAATAGTATTGTTCGCTTGTTATATTGCTAGTTTTTCATTGTTTTTTGCTTATGGTACTCCTAGATGTGCAACAGAAAGTTTGAATAATAACCAGGGGGAGATATATGTATTACATAAGGGTGCTTGTGAAGTATACAACTTGGGGTTCATTAAATTGTTATTAAGTTTCCTTATTGTTGCACAGACTGTAGCGATTATGTTTTATTTTTACAATTCATTGAACATGCAGGCAAGGAATAATGTGACAAAAAGAGCACAAAACCTTGGAAGTGCTTCAGCTAAAAAAGTAAGGGATGGTGCAGTAAGAGTCGGACAAGGGATTAGAGGTATGCGAAACCCGAAGAAACCAGCACCAACAAGTTTATCGCTGAAAGTCGGTTCCATTTCGGGACAGCAAAATTTTTAGGGTAGAATTTTTTTTCCAAAATATTTTTTTGAGTTTTTATTTTCCCTTGCCCCCCCCCCCTTCTTTTCTACGCGATATCTTATAAAATGTTATATTATATTTTATTTAGTAAGGAGAAGTACGAGTTGCAATGGCGACAGGAATGAGACTGGGTTGTATACAACCTTTATA
>Ga0181421_1000720_pt1 | contig 9836 bp, 11 predicted proteins | sample 44SPOviralmetaG_FD_130146 | JGI IMG/M metagenome (GOLD analysis project Ga0181421, IMG submission 130146) | Marine viral communities from the oligotrophic San Pedro Time Series (SPOT) site, San Pedro Channel, CA, USA - 44 SPOT_SRF_2013-06-19 | ecosystem: Environmental > Aquatic > Marine > Strait...
GGATCCGAACCACTCGATGCGTCCATCTCCTCCAGCTCTTTTTCAGATGGGAGGCGACCTTTTTCGATCATAAACGCCTTGAATAATCGACTGACGTATACTGCGTGCCAGTCGATAGAACACGCCATTTGATCCATTCGCTCGCCACACCAGTGGCAGTGAGTTTTCACCTGACGAGCTCGTTTCGGCATACCAGGACGATCTTCTGCACAGTCCATTACCTTTAAGTCCCTGCCCTCACTCCGTCACTTTCTTTTCAGTTATGTTAAGGATTAAAGCTATTTTGCACAAATTACAAAATTCTGTTAATTCACATTTTTCGTTTCTTTTCACGCTTGGCTTGTTTGACAAGCTCATCAAGGTCATTCTGAGATGACACTGTACCATCCGGGAGTTGACTAACGGTAGTGGGGTAGCGTTTGTGTTTCTCCACGTAGTCAAGAATCATCTGTATGGAATCAATTCCATCATTAGAATCTGTATCGTCAATCGCGGGACACAAGCATGGGTAGTCTGTCCTCAAACCTTCGATCCCAGAAATCATTTCGTTTTTGATCTTTTCCATTGCTTCAAGACACCTGAAGTTTTGATTTACCTGACGCCTCATAGTATGTATGAGGTCCTGTTGTTTGTTGAGGTTCTTCATAAAGTTGTCAAATGATACAACAACTTGATCTATTAATGCGTGGGAATCCGTTTGATCTTCCACACAAATTCTTTTTGCCAATGCTCCTGCAAGTACAAAAGCAGTGTAGATTACCTGTTTTGGTGACATACCAGGACCGAGAGCAGCATAAACGACAGGAATTCCTGACACATTTTCTACCGACATAAGTGGTTTGTTTGGAATCTTGCACTTCAAACTTAGGAATATTCCAATGTCAATCTTTTTCATTCTTGCGGCTTCGTATACACGATCTCGGTGTTTTTGCATATCATGTATGCTGTGAATGCTAGATTTAAACTTGACTTCAACTGATGCTGTTACGGGGTGGTCCCCCCCAGATTTCCACAAATAGTCCTCGGAGCCAGGTTCTGTACTTCTACTGGTATCTTCAAGAAATCCATTATTGAATTCTTCTTCGAACACTACACGCACTAACTCTTCCCCAGTAAAACCCGTGTTGACATCTCTGGTAAACTGCTTCAAAACGCTGGTAGATTCACGAAGGACATCTGACATGTGAGAATTTGTTGTTTTTTCAGCAAAATTAGTTGCAATTATTTCTTGCTTCAAAGTGTGTATTTCTTCTTCATATCTTTTAATAATGCTGTCATAAGATGACTTTATTTGATCTTGGTTCTTTGATAGCATATCGCCCTGATGTCTCATCAACTCCTCAAGTTGATTTCTGTGAATTTCCTCGTTATTCTTCATTAGTCTTTTGGAAAGTTCAAGAGCCTTTGAATCCATAGTCAACTTATATTGTTCTATTTCTGTATTCAAACCAATGATTATGGAATTTTTTTCACTAATAGATTTAAAGTGTTGTTGTGCGATGCGCGCTATGTCTTGAGCTTTAGAATTGGCTTGAACAGAAGCCATTGAGGATGTGAACTTAAAAAGCTCTTGTGCCACATCAAAGATGTCAGCTACAACTTCGGGTGGTTGCGTTACAATCCATTCTTTGCTTTGATATCGATCAGACGGTATTTTCAGTACGACCTCCATAAGCGCTTTTAGATTTCGTTGTTCCTCTTAAATGGTTCCTTTTAAATGGTTGCTAGAATTTTTTTAGTAAAGGCTAGACCTTACGCCATAGTGCAGCCACATTTGAACAAACAAAAAACGTCAATTGTTCGGCCATACATACTAGGAAGAAACTTGAAGCTCCTTAATCTTGATAATGTCAATACAGTTCAAAAATTACAAAAAGAGGGAGTGAATATGCAACACTCTTTTATTATAAATAATGGAAAGGTAAAAAGAGTTACTTCGTATAATCAACTTCTGTTGGACAGACAAACAGCAAACACTCTCAGATCTTTTTTACTAAATTATTACCCTAGTGTAAACGGCTGGTATCACAGTGAGATGAACAGATTTATTAAAAATACCGGGGGAGGTGGAACGCAAGGTGAAGAGGTGCTTGTCTACTCACCAATCGAACGTCATGTAAGAGGTAGGGCAGCTCAGGGAAGTCCGCTTGCGAATATTTCTAATTCCCATGGTCAACCTTCAGTCAAGCGACCTTCACCCAAGCAACCTTCAGTCCAGCGACCTTCACCCCAGCAACGTTCACTCAAGCACCAGAAGGCGATAAGGAAGATTACGCTCTAATTCAAGACTCCTCGGCCTTTCTCCTCGGGCCTTTCTCCTCGTCCATAGACCATGGTGACGAGATCATGCTCGTTATGACTTGCAAAGTGCGTCGTATTCTGTGCGTCGTCAAGAAGAACCCTCATGTTGCGGCGGTAACCACGGGATCGGGCGCGCAACTGGAGCCAAATGAGTTCCAGATCCGGAGAATCTGGAAGTTCGTCTTCGATTTCGTACAAAACACCAAAGTATTCCATTACCCATCCGCATAGACACCCCATTCGCCCCGGTTGCCGGTTGGCGGGCTTCCCGGATGGATTTGGCGGGCTTTGCGGTTGTGTTTGGCGGGCTTAAAGACATCTCTTTCTCACAGTACATGTCAGTGAGATGTCAACACTCATGGTGTGGGAATATCAAATTGATGACGCGGAACACGAATATGTGTGGAATAAGGTAGCCACTCAGTACAAGGTGGGAAGCTACCAGGAGGCACTTTTCTGGCGCGTCATCGACACTGCCAACGGCATCACATCGAAGGACTACTTCTACTCCCCACGTGACTACGAAGCATTCTCCGGGATCTCGATGGATCAGTACAAGGAGCAAGTTGAGGCTTGGAATCAACAGTACCAGGCCGCAATGACGAAGTTCAACATCAAGCACACCAACACTAACGCAACAGTGATCTCCAACGGACGCTCGTATGCGTCGTTCTTTCCTACTGATGGTTATGTGGAACCGACTGAATCCACAGTCTCCTGAGAGTTTCATTCTCGCAAGGTTTGATGGTAGGAGGGATATAAATAACACCCTTGAATTCCACCACTCTTTGTGTATCGACACAACGTCGACAAATCATCTTTCCAAGTTCGTTGAGTTCCGATAACATGACTCCCAAATGTCCTCGTTCTGCTGTTATATAAACAAGCTCGTCCGAGTTAGTCACATAGATCGAACTGGGGGTTCGTGTGTGGGCTATGGGTTTCCTTCGTTTGCGTGGACGTAGGGTGCGGATGGCGTGGTCTCTTTTGCGTTCCATTTCCAATCACTGGCACAGGGAAATTTCCGAATCTCCCCTCATGTACCTTTAACACTTGAAGCAAGACGGACCCCACTCTTTCGGAAGCGAGGGCAAGCACCTCCAGTGACTTGACTGTCGTATACTTTTCGACACACCTGTAAGTCACGTAGAGCGCAGCAGACGACACAGACGCCCACAGGATGTGGATGAAAAGTGTTTCAGTAGACATATGTACATCTATAAACCAATGGTTTTAAATAAATTTCCGTAAAGAATGTACATTATCTAATTTAAGTTGCCCATTTATTAACGCTTTATATAACATTTTGTTTCTGAGGCTGAAGAGAGAGGCTGAAGTGTTTCTATTTTGTGGTTCTCTATGAGTTTGTAGAGAGCTAAACAAAAGGGCCTGAGGATACTGCAATTTGTATGTAACACTTATTAATTTCCCATGATTATTTCTTACTAAACACTCAGTAGATATTGTGTGATTACGAGATGGAACGCAAGCTACCACATCTCCGTGTCCATTTGTATGCCAATCAAAAGCGTTGGGGTTAGTCTTCTTAAGTTTTTCGACATTATTTGGAAGTATTAATGGTGGTCCAAAAAATTTTTTTCTTTTCTCAATGTTGTTGATTATGAAGATGTCATCCAGACGTGCTGCACTGAATTTTTTTACATTTGACTCTTTGAGATTTTTAGATGTTAATCTATTTTTTTTATTTCGCTCTTCTTTTTTTTTCTTTATTTTTTTTATTTCTTCGAGCTCATTTTGAGTCAATTGCCTGCCTTTTGGTCGCGACTTTTTATTTCGCTCTTTTATTATTTTTCCGAGCTCATTTTTAGTCAATCTGCTGCCGCCTTTTCGTCGCTCGTTCATATAGTAGCTATATATATTTTTAATTTCTTTGTAATATGTAATGTACAACATAAGAAAAACAAATTCAAAAACCAAGCTTTCAAATTTTGTGAATGGTGTTTCTCAAGAAAATTTTATTTTTTTATTGGCTTTTATTTTTGTGGGTATGTCAGTATTTGTCATGATACCATTTATGGTTGAACATCACAAACTAGCACTTTCTCGTAACGAATGGAGAAAGAAGCAAAAGATAGCACCACTCTCGTTTACATCAAACATGCCCGTGAACACTAGAAGGCTATCACTTGATAGTGACAAGTATTACCAGACGTAGTTTCAAAATCTGTCAAAATACTTATCTTCACAGTTGAAAATGAAGTACTTTACCTTCGTACTTGTTGTCGTGTCTGCCAAGAACGTGTTAGAAATATTCTCAATGTGACGTATTGTTCTGTATTTTACAGTGTTGGAAAGGTATTCAGGTATCAAAAATACCGCCACATGAATATTCACGCAAAATTCGTTTGCAATATTTGAATGAAGTTTAGACAGCGCAGTTTCCACAGAGGATGTCCACGGCCAAATTATTCTTTCTTTTCCATTTATGTACCTTTTTATTCTTCTTCTTCCTTTTCCAGAGTGTGGAAGTGTGTTTCCAATTATGCGCTTAACTTCAACAGAAACTATCGTTCCATTGTCATCAAAAAGTGCTTCTGGAACTTTCAGCCCGTTGAATTTTTTGATGAGTTCGTTTTCTGAAATGATACGATTTTTCAATCCAAGTATTTCGAATGCACGTTCTTCTGAATCAAAATTTGACATTTAGCAGTTTACAATTTATTTTTTTAAATTAATTTATTTGGATAAGATAAAATGTCCGATGATACTCCGTACTTTGCAAAACAAGCAATAACTGATACAGACTGTGTCGCTAACGCAATCAATAATTTATTTGGTGGACCAATTGTATCAAGGGATAGTCTACTCAAAATGAAAAGAAAGAACAAAAAAAATATAATTATCAACATTTGTCGTGAACAGGCTCGTGGCGGCCTTTTCTGTGAAAACAACATTATAGAACACATTTTGAAACTTATAAATAATGACAAACTTAAAGTTCCAAAAAAAATAAAAGGTTTCTTTGAAGATACCACAGCAGTTACATGGTACGATCTCAGCAGAGAAACTAAAATAAAATCGGATGAGTTTGACACATTTTTTAAGGATTTTCACCAACACATAATTGGAATATATGGAAATAAACAAATTACTCAAGGAATTAATCATGCCGTTTGTGTACGCAGAAGTACGAACGGTAGATACTTGTGGATGTTAGATAGTCTTGATGACGAAAGAAAAAGAGTTTCATTACAACGTTTGCCGGTTAATTTCCACAAAATACAACCATTCGTAGTCATTTTGAAAAATTTCGTACCATTAATCAATTTGAAAAATTTCGTACCATTAATCAATTTGATTAGTTTGAGTGCATGAAATACCATATTAAAGAGTCAAACTTTTATCATTTAAAAATGCAAAGGAAATTGACCAGACACGTAATTATTTGTATAAATTCGTTCAATTCAAGTAAGTATGTAAAGTATGCTCTCGATTTGATCAATCAAATCACTCTGGAGCTGAATTATGGAGGTATCAAATTCTCCATATTATGTGTTTTCGGGGGCTGCAGTGGTTACGAAATTTGTACCGTTAACAATACGAAATACGTTACAATACCTCAGAACTTGTCGGATCATAACGTTTACATGGGCATAAACCACTGTCACCAAGTGGGTGCGCTACCCGATAAGGCTACTTGTGTTATGATCCACGACACTTGTATGGTCAAACAAGGATGTTTTAGGAAAATGATGATGAAATTGAGTCGATATGATTTGAAAGGGTGGGTTTTTGGACACGCTCTCGGATTGTATAATATTGGAGTTTGTGACGTGCAGTTCGCTATAGACAATTCACAAAATTGGATCGGTATAAATCATTTGGAAAAACAAACTTCTATAAAATTAGAACATTCGCGTGAATCAATTGAAGTACAGAACAAGAAAATTCCAGGGTTGAGAAGCTTTTCTAACAAAACATTGAATCAAGGTAATTCCGCAGAAGGGGTGAAAGATTTTAACGAGCTCGATTACCATTCGATCATACCAATGCGTGAGGATGGAGAGACGAAAACTCGTCACGTGGTATTCATTGGCTCTCTAGGCGTCTACAAATTCACCCACTCCCCTGGTTCATTTTTGCTTCCTATCTGGGTGAATGAATATGCTCCTAAATCCGAAGACGAGTATAGCGTTTTATCATCAAACGTGCATGTCCAACAACACGAGTGGGTCAGAGCACTCGTACCATATTCACCAATAAAAATTGATCAGAATGAATAAAAGATGTCGCTAATACGTATCTTTATCAAGTGGCTTGAAGCGTAAACAAAAACGCATGAATAATTAATCAATACGTGGTTACATTCCGTATCTTAGTGGTTGGGCCATTTTAAGTGGTTGGGCCATTTGAACAGGACCTAGATATGGATTGTACATGTCTACAGGGATCGCCTGCGCCTGAACGAGGGGGGTTGCCTGAATGGGTGCAGTAGTTAATCTACACATATCTGTGCCCTTTACGCGGCGTGACCCTCTCGGACAACGTGTTCTACTTCCAGCACCGAAATTATCATACCGCATCATCCCACCCGCATGTGGTGATCCCTTGAGTTTCTTTGCTTTCTTTGCTTTCTTAGGTTTGGCTGCTACTGGGTTCAGTGCTGCTGCTAGTGCGTCCATCATTATCCTATCGGGTCGTCGTGCCGTTTGCTTAGTTCGCGCCATTCTATATTTATTTGAATATATTTTTTTTTTGGGGGGGGTTAATTAATTTTTGTCACTTTTTTTCGGTTGATATTTCCAGTTGTTGTATTTAGGAAGTAGGAACTGGAAATCTAGCAGATGGAAAGTTTGAGTGAATACCACAAAACGCAATACCTATTGCGTCACTTACATCATACTTAAATTTTCTCAGTTTTCCATCAATCATAATCTTGTCTGGGAATGTTATTCCGTATCTTTCCTTCAATTTTTCCGTTATGATAGTTTTGTTTGCTGAAGAACCCTGTGCCTGCTTCATTGCTTTTGTAGGCCGGCCTCCTCTCATACCCGTCACATAAGATTTCCATTCGGATGGCGAAAGAAATTTGTAGCGTATGTTGCGTTTTGAGAGCAACATACAAATAGCACCTCTCAAAAAAAAATTTAAATTGACACCACGAGTGCATCTAGAACTTACGAAGAAATCTTCTATGTATACGATTTCAGGTACGGGATCTAACAATGCCTCGACCTTTTCGTATAAATTGTTGCATGTTTCGCCTACTGTAGAAAACTCTTCATTCGCATTATTTTTGACTTCTAGGATTCCGTAACTGTCGATTGAGACTTGGCCCTCATCATCCATACTACATTTGGCGTAACCAGTTGAACTAGCCGGGTCGATCGCAAGAAAGTGTTTCATCTTTGTTTGTCAAAATTTCTTGGTTTTAATACAGTTTTTAAAGCTGAAATAGCACTCATTTCTGATATGTTATTCATGCAAAAAGTGTGTACAATCAAGCAGTCATTTGGTGTACTGTCGGTAATCATTGGTATTTGTCTCATAGGAAAATGATCCAATAATTTTTGGTGGACTTACACAAAAACAAAAAATAGTTTATTACATTAAATATGGAAGTTGCTTTAGGCAGCGCAGCATTAGTTGGAGCTGGACTTGTATGGAACAGAATAAACAGTTCACATCCTACGCCAGTGGTCACACCCCCTGGAGTCCAATCATCAAGAGTAATGAATGAGCCAGTTGCATCAAACATTAGAGATCCGGCATCAAATTACGCAAAGGCAACTGCAAAGCCACCTATGACACAGATCCCACCGGGGTCTTTGAGTGGTCGCCGCGATCATTCTAACTTTGTTGATGCTCCAAGTCCATATGAACAACAGATGGCACGTGTGTATGGACCGAAAGAAGGATCGAAACGAGAAGTAAGTAAAGAATTAGACCCAACCACGAAACAGGACAATGTGTTTGTGAGAAGTAATACATCTTATCAGACCAAGTTCTTTTCTGAATTACAAAAGCCCTTAAAGATGCATAATGTAAATCCAATAGCAACAACAACCGGTACCGCATCCCAACTTGTCGGCCCCGGCATTGGGGCAGGAACCAAGATAGTGGGGGATCATGGTCTTCATTATGGAATGGTGAGAATGAGACCAGAAATTACCCACCCAACATTTAGAGAACAGAAAGGCGGGATAATACCTGGAAAAAATCCTGTAGATAATCGTCCAACAGAGATTAACTTGATGCGACACGCAGCCACAGGCTTTAGCCTGGGGCCATCTGGTTTTGAGAAAAGTGAATCGACAAATCCCGAACCAATGAAGTTTCACGCAATAAGTGAAAATTATCTTACAAGTGCACCAGGGCGGGCTGTGGCTACTGGAAATCCTGGAGCAGGAGGTGTGAGACTTGAGCCTCACAAAGATAATACGAACAGAGGAAGTGACAACCCTTATATAGGAGTCAGTGGAGTGGCAGGACTGGAGGCACCTGATTCACGGTATGGTTATATGAACAATCCATCGTTATCTACGGATAGAGGACAGACTAATGACTTTATGGGGATAGCAAAGGGTGAAGGAGCGCCACGGTCCGGTCACCAAAGGGTGATCGATAATTTTTCAATACCAGCGGAAGCCCGAAACACCACTGAAGTCGCAAAAGCATCACAATCGTTGAATATTTCAAACCCTGGACAAAATGCAGGTATACTTCACAACAATCAAGATGCACAAACAACTCAAAGACAAACAATGAGAGCGCTTGATGTTATCAATCTTAGTCCACAGGTTCCAGGGAACGCAGCAGATATCGGTGATGACACAAGAAGAACATCAAGATTGCCCAACGAATACAGACCAGGTGGTGCTGCACTCGCTTCGGTACCAGACCTTGGTGGTCAAGTGAATCAACTTGGATCTTATTCTGACGGAAAACTTAGCATGAAAACTCAAAGAGAAAGTTTAGAGAACCAGGGTTATTCTGCGCCACTAAAATCAGTCGGTGTTAATGCACCAATGTCTTATTCTGACATTCTTTCTTCGGAAGGTTACTCAAATCGAGATTTGCCACAGAGTGGTTTCGTTCCACCTGCCGCCCCGCCTGGTGGAACTAGTTTTGAAACGGCTGGAATAGGCCATTTTGACCAACGACCTGATGTACCTAACACAACTCGAAACGCTGGCGGGGGCGTAGGAAACCAATTCGCCTCCAACTTTCATGTAGTGAACAAGCAACTTGATGTGAATCCAAATAAAATACAGCAACCAAATCAAAGATTAGATCCTTCAATTCTGGACGCATTGTCTAATAACGAGCTAAAAATATGAGTATTAAATTAGGTGCTCATCACGCAGTGAATCTTGTCCAACTGCTCCTTGTACCTCCTACCACCATCTACCCCATCCACACTCGCCTTCACCTTCTCTTGATGATTCAGGAACCGCGACCCCACTCGAGTATCCTCATCCGCCTCCAACTCCAAATGACCAGAATTGTCATCGTACAGCTGCTCCAACACCTCTCCTTTCGCCTTGTTTTCCCACTCCTTCCCTCCCTCCTCA
>Ga0181421_1000723_pt1 | contig 9824 bp, 17 predicted proteins | sample 44SPOviralmetaG_FD_130146 | JGI IMG/M metagenome (GOLD analysis project Ga0181421, IMG submission 130146) | Marine viral communities from the oligotrophic San Pedro Time Series (SPOT) site, San Pedro Channel, CA, USA - 44 SPOT_SRF_2013-06-19 | ecosystem: Environmental > Aquatic > Marine > Strait...
AAGGTATTGAGATTGACGCTGAGGTTGTCGTTTGGCGAAATGTAGGGGGAGCTGGTACTATGCAGTCCGTGAGCTTTGGCGCGGCATTTGTTCCTTATGAGGCTTGCCGCTTTCACAACTTCCGTGTTTTAGCAGGACAAGATATAGAAGATGAAGACATCTTGTACGTTGCATCGTCTGACGATCCTAGAGGATTAGAAACAGCTGATGGGGGGTCTTCCTTGCTTGCTAGTCGCCTAGATACATTCTTTGGTGATATAGGTATGCTCAAGTCTAGTGAGCCTGGTAACATCCTAGATGGCACAGAGGTGGATGGGTATGGTCAGTTTTGGTATAGCGAATCGGCTTCGGGAAGAACCCCCGCTAGTGGTGACGGCAAGGCATCTATGGATGTCGTAGCCAATGAGCACCTAGCAATACGACAAAGACTGAGAGAGGTTTACAACCTATCCCTACTGATTCAGGATCACCACTTGCCCTTCATTTGGCCTTTACGAAGAGTTGTCATTGAGAAGGGGAGTATTGATGCCGTAGTTCAAGTGATGACTTGTACGCATCACGTAATGGCAAGTCAATATGACCTTTACGGATTTCAGATTGCTCGCTTGGGATCGGGGATCACGGGTACTACAAGTGTCGCTGCCAACAAGATTTTCCGAAGAGGTCCATCTCCATTGCCAGGACCAAGGCCAGTTTCAAAAGTCGCATCTACCGCTGGCCTACCGACCGCAGAGATTAGCAAGCTAGGCTACATAGGAATCAATGGTAGTGGAATTACGTCTATGAATTTTGGCGGTAGCAACGTCATTTCTGCGGAGGTAATTGAGACTGATCAAGATAGGGATTTTGTGGACGTGGCTGAGAAGGCTCAGATTCTTGACAGTGCTGAATGTGTATCTCGTATTGGCCGAGACGCGGGGACGGGTAACATTACGGGCTTTACAGTTCAAACGGGATCGAAGCCTTTGACTGCCGATCAAGTTAACGACACGAGTTCAACCAATAAGTTCACCACGGCAGGAGGGGTAACTAAATTGGGTCATCTCTCGGTTACTCAGCCCGTAAACCTGGACACGATGGAAAGCGACTTGGTTAGTGTATCAAACGACCTTGTGGCGTTGCAAACCATTGCCGATGTTGACAACAATGAATCATCGCAAAGAACGGGACAAACGGGTGTGGAGGTTGCGACATTTAGTCCTGGAGGCGTTCTAAGTTCGGTCGATGACGGGTCTAGTGGTCAATTCTTACAAACTAATGGTAGCGGTGTTCTCTCGTGGGCTACCGCAAGTGGAGGCGGTGGAGGATGGCACGGAAGCACATCCCTGATTAAAGTCTTGCCGACCGAATTTATGGGTAACGATTTGGGTCGTGCTACCGTATTAACACGTATCGAGGACGATACCTCAAATACACTTGGAGTTCAAATCAATCAGACAACGGGGAGCATCTTTGCCTTCAATGCGATCCCAAATGGTTACAAAGCTACGCACGTTCACGTATATACTAGCTCGAATGTCCAGAACGGAGTCACAGTTCTACATTACAACACCACCACGGGCGCAACGAGCAACTCGACCACGGGGAATACCAACTTGAACATTGACATCACCGACCTGACCTCATTGACCACCAACGCCCTTGTCATTCAAGTAACCCCAGGGGCAACTACCGTATTCACCTATTCTGCATCCATTACAATCACATCTGTTTGAGTTATGATCGAGAACCTTTCACACTTTGAATTTCTAACTGTTGCGGGCGCACTTGTCGCGGGATGGGTTAAGTTCCAATCTGAATATAGCAAGTTGAATGCCCGTGTCACTGCGTTAGAGAACGACACGGCAGAGTTCAAACAGGATATGAAACAACTTCTGAGTGATATTCAGGAGATCAAACTGCTATTGGCGAAAAACAAAGTAGAGTAAATGTTGCTATGATCTTCCCTATCTTACGCTTGAACCAAAATCAAAAATATATATGGTTGAATTTATCGTAAGCAACTGGGGAGAACTAGCTATTGCAACTCTCGCCTTCGCAAAGGTCATTATCAATTTGATCCCATCTCAAAAGCCTACTCAAGTGTGGGCATTGTTTGACACAGTGATCAACGCAATCGTCAAGGATAATGTCAAAGAGTCCTAAGAAGCCTAAGAAGCTCATTGATCTCTCAGGATCGGCAATCAAAGAATCCTTTGACAAGATTGTCATTCACCATACGGCAACCAAGCGTCAAAAGAAATATGACGTAGAGTGGTGTCGTTCCCTTCACAAAGGCAAGGGGTGGTATGACATCGGCTATCACCTATACGTAGAGTATGACGGCAAAATTAAGCTAGGTCGAGATCTACACAAGACGGGTGCTCATTGCTTTGGGCAAAATCAATATGCCGTTGGCATTGCCTTCGTTGGCGGTCTTGATTCTGACGGAGAAGCAGCAGTCACCATCTCTCCTGCACAGCAAAAAGCGGTGGCATACTTGATCAAGGAACTCCGTCAAGTATCAGGGAAAGAGCTTTCCGTGCATTCCCACAATGAGTTCCGTAACACCTTTTGCCCAGGCTTTGACGCAAGCGAGGTTGATTGGTATGAATTTCTAGATGACAGAGCACCAGATCCAAAGCAAGCTAGTAAAGCTAGTAAGTGATCAATACCCTGAGTTGCTTTATTGTGCCACAGTTGGTGGTGCAAGGATGAGCATCAATCAGGCAAGACAAATAAAGCGTCAGGGGTATCGTAAGGGCATCCCTGACCTTATTTTTTATGAGCCACGAGAAGGCTACAACGGCCTATGTATCGAGGTCAAAAAGAAAGGAGGCCAACCATCTCCACACCAACGTGCTTGGATAGCTGACCTCCAACAGCGAGGTTATCAAGCTCTCATATGCAAAGGGTTAGAATCTTGCATAGAGGCTTTCGAGACTTACTTCAACCTTGAATTGTCTCAAACGCTGGACGAATCTCCATCGTAAGATCGTGACCTAGAACACCTGCCCACTTCTTTAAGGTGTCAAACTTCGGGCAAAGAACTCCACGCTCATACTTGGAGAGTGTTGACTTGTCAATCTCAGACTTGTCAGCCAAGACATCTAAACTAACTCCGTCTCTTTTTCGCAGCTTTTGAAGCCGCACACACAATTCTCTAATCTCACTCATTGAGCAAAGATAGATAAAACGTTCAATCAATCCAAGTTACTTTGACTTGAAATGACTCCCCTTCGGGGTGATCCTGAAACTCAGGGTATGATTCGCGTAGAAGTTCCATTACGCGCGGCAAGACTAAGAACTCAATTACACTTTGTTCTTCAACAATGTAGTCAGCTCGCAATTTGCCCGTTACTGGGCATCGACCCGCGTTGTACTCAAGGAACTTGAGATCTTTTGAGGCGCGGATGTGTATGATCGTTGGAAAAACTCTCATACCCTCCTGCATTCGACAATGAAGGCACCAGCTACTAGAAGCAAATATATCGTGGTGATGGAGTAAGCTAAGATTTCCATTGAGTTGTGTGTTTGCCGAGTGGCGGTTGAATAGAGAGCATATGAAGGAAGTCTTCCATATCAATCACCCCATTTTGATTAAAGTCAAACTCCGAGGCTTGGCTACCAGGAGATGGTTCTGTCCCGTATGCGGTAAGCAAAAGGAGAAAGTTCATAATGTAGGTTGACCACATATCTAGCTTACGTTTTTATGTACACTCTTGTTACACTACTTTGCCGTCAATGATTCGCTTATTTTCGACCTCAAACATCCCACCACGCTTGATCGTGATAAAGGCAAATCCGTGATTGTACTTGTTGATTGGGCGATACGCTGGCGTGAGTTCTGACAAGCACCCCATCGTCCAGCACGTCACCACCTTGCCTCTTACGTTCCTCTCCGTGTGCTCACCACTTTGGTGATGGTGTCCACACAAGGATGCGGTCTTGGTCTTGTTGTACAACGCACGAGCTGGGCTACTACTACTAGCCCCGCTGATCTCGTGTCCGTGCATAATGGTGAGCTTGCCCGCCTCTATGTAGCGTTTGTCTCGAACCACGTCCATCTGATACTTGTCAGCCCATAGGAGGTTGTTGATCTCAAACTCATCAATACCCAACAGTTCTGGTGCTTTTGACTTCATAAAGCGTTCGTACCGATCCTCGTGGTTGCCGAGTTGGTATATGAAGTGTGCCTGAGGAAACAACTCACGTAGTTTGCTCAGGATCGAACGTCCCATCTTCAGCTCGTCACTAAAGCCTCTCCGTCGAGGGTCTTTCTCAAATGAAGAGATACTATAACAGTCGAGGAAGTCCCCATTGATGAGGATGGTGTCCGCTTTCCGATCAAGACCATATTGGATAGCTGCTGTTAATGCTCTGACGTTGTGATAAGGAACGTGAACATCGGGGAGCACAAGCAATTTCTTGCACTTCTTAGGCAGTATGTATGGCTTGTATGTGTCTTCGTCGGAGTAAGGTAGATTGAAAGGATTTACTCGCCTTGGCATTGTTTTTCGGTAAATGAAAGACAGATAGGTAAAATAGAAATGGCGGCCAATACGACCGCCATCCAGGAGATTCCGTTCAACACAATGTCATTACAAGCCGTGCCAGCAATCAAGCCGCCAATGGTTCGCTTTGCACTCCAACGCTTCAGGTCGCCTTTCGTCTTGAAGGCTTCCGTGAGATCTAGACTCGTTAGCGTTTGAAGTAGTTTGTGTTTCACTCTAGATCACATATACGTCGAATGAAGCGAGAAAGTTCCCTTTGACTTGGAGCATAATCGTACCTCACATCGAGCTTATTCATTTCAAATGTTGTGTGCAACTCCTTGAACCTCAACATTGACAAGTCCGAATCTAAGATTTCTGTCACATAATGTTCGTGTACTTTGTCGTAATACCGACACTTCTCAAGCAAAGAGAGGAGGTACGATCGCATCTCATACGTCACCTCCCCTCTCTCTACCTCTTCAAAAAGGTCGTCGATCCAATCACTCATCTTGGACATTCTCGTCTTCTCCAAACACTCCGAATTTGTACAAGCCCACACATTTCAGAACGGCACGACTCAAAGCTCGCTTTTCAGCCGTAGCCCAGAAGTAAGCGTTCTTGCAGTTCTTAGGGCTTGCTTCCCCATAAGTCACTACCTCGTATTGTGCCGCACTCTCGCAATGAGCGAAAGCCTTGAGCACCACCTGGTCAATCTCCGATACGATCTCTTCGTAACGTACTTCAATAGCTTCTTGAGCTTGAATCTTCTCAATGCCCGATCGTTTAATAATCACGAAGTGGTTGTGCGTAAAAATGTCGTCTTGGTGCAAGTTGTAATTCTCAAACAACTCACGCATATCTTTTTTTTCTTGGTCGCTAAGATTAGCCATAGTCCTTTTAGTTTTCGTTGTTTCTTAATTCCTGATAAGCCTTAACGGCAGCGGCTACCGCGTCGATGTACGCCTCTTCTAATTCAAAGAGTTGTAGAAACATCACAGCGTATTGCTCGATCGTCCCACTCGTTAGTATTGTAAAGGAGTCACAGTTTGCCCCTGCCTCACCTTCATCGCCATAGGTTCTAACCAATCCCTCCTCGTCAACATTCCTTTGAATCCTTAGATATAGATATGCTTGCTCAGGATCGGCATAGGCATCTTCAAGCAAAATCTCCACATTGTCATCTACCCCGTCATAATCGGCCTCAAATTCAAATTCATCCATTGCTAATTAGCTTATCTATCTGTTGTTTCAGTCTCCGATTCACTTTTGCAAGTTCGGCATTTTCTTCGACAACCTTTCGGTTCTCTACCTTTAACTCAAGGTTCATACGCTTCTCTTCTCGCAAAATGATTTCTGTCGATTCTAATAACTGATCTAGATAGTACACTTGATGGAGCACGGAACGTAACTCCTCATTGATCCTGACCAATGCCTCACGGCTTCGTGGCACGTCAATGATTACATCCATCTCTAGCTGCAACTCGATGCTCTCAGCAACGCCTGAAGCTCGCACTCGATCAGCCCACATCTCAAGGTCGGTCAGTCGAGTTACTCTCACGACTCGAATCTATTTGTGCTACGATTCAAGAATAGCTTGGCTCTTCCAAGTTGACCAGAACCCCTAGGCTTGGTCTTTTGGTTTATGATCCAAGTCTCTCCATCGCGGGTTGGCGGGTCTCCCTCTCGTAGTATCTCGTTGACGGGAGGACGATACACCAAAAGCATTGTGAAAGCCCTACGATACCAGGCTTGACCTCCTGCCCACTCTTGAGGCAATGCGGGTTTTTGATACCTCTTGCCTGAGCTTGTCACCGCATCCGCATTCAGCTTTGCAATGTGATTGATGACTACATCAATGCGCTCATTCTTTTGGCTGTGCTGACGAATCTTCTTGAGTTCGTTCGTTAACCAAACATCTTCTCTTCCACCACTCGAACGCAAGTCTCTCCCTACATCGTTCCACGGATCGAGAACAGTAGTGTCGTATGTGCCTTGCGAGGCTACGTCGTAGAAAAGGTCGGGCGTAAACTCCCCCTCGAAAGCCTCTGGATCGAAAAAGCCAAAATGCTTTTGCACCCAATCCAAGGCAACCTCGAACTCCGAGTCCGTCATATGCTCTTGCTCTTCTCCGCGCCAATCCCTTTTTCTTGCGGGTACTCCTACGTGCATTTCGACTAGATCGAGGGCAAGTTCCGCGATACCGCCTTCCTCGCCCATATAGATGAAATGCCTCCAAGCGTATCGTTCGCTCCATTCAGTAAGCAACCACTTTACAAATAGCGATTTACCGTGATGAGGCGCGCCAGCAATGAACAAGGGATAGCCTTTCCGTGGAATGAATAAGCTATCCAACTCTTCGACCCCCGTGACACAAATTTGATCTCGGACTTCATTACGCAACTCATAGATGCTTGGCTTTAATTCGTTTATCTCTTTCGTGTACATCATATGCCTGTAAATTCATCGTCAAACTTCACCCGATCCACGGGCATACTCTGTATCATAGCTATGTTACGATACTCCTCGAATTTTTTTCCAAACAAAGTGGCAGGACGTAGGTGCATCTTCAGCTTTGGCTCATCCCGCCAGGCATCGGCCATTACGCGCACTACATCCACGTAGTCTTGCACATCCTTGTACCCTCGGTTGTACCACTGCACAATGGCTCTTCGGATGTCTTGTGAGGCGAACTGAGTGCCGAGGAGTTGATTCATACCTCGCTGCACTTCGAGAACTAACTCGTCGAGCGCACCTTCTATCTCTTCGGCAAACAAAAGAGGGAGACGATCTCTCCCCCCTTCGCTTACCAAAAAACTTGCAAGGCTCTGGGCCGTTTGCGTGTCTAAGTTAAGATCTTGAATGACTTTCGGCATTGTTTGTCCCGCGTGTAGTTTTACGAGAGCTTTCAACAGATCTAACTCTCTGAACGGCAACTTTGCAAGTTCGTCTAGTGAGAGACGGATTGTTGCCATCAGAAGGGCAAGTCCTCACTCTTCAACGATTTGCTAGAAGATAAATCATTTGTGGACTTACCTCCTTGACCCTGAGAATTGTGTAAATCCCAATCCTTCGCGTATCCTACAATCTCGCCTCGCTTGCCCTGGTCATACTCATCTTTGGGAATCTTCACAACGGCCATCATATCGTTGTATTCCTTGTTCTCCATTTCAATCAGGCGCACATCAACGTAGATGCCTTTCTTGCCTTCTTTGTAGTATTCCTTGCACTCGCCTAGTTTGGCAAGGTTCAAGTTCAAATCAATCATTCGTCGCTTCTTGTCCATAGTGTTGGATGTTTTTGTAAATAAATAAAATTGTTTCAAGACGTTTCTGAATCTGTCGGTCGCCAATCCCCAAGAGATTGTTGACCTTCTTTACTCCATAAAGCACTGTCGCGTGGTCGCGGTTGTACATCCGTGCAATCCTAGAGTAATTTTTTTTCTCCTCGTGGTAGAGCACGTACCACATACACTGCCGTACCTCAACCAATAATTGTTCGCGCGATGGACTTAAAATCTGACCGCTGGTCAAGCTCAATGTGCCAGCCACCGAGGATAGAAAGTTCGCAAACGGCACATCCTTTGGAGTCATATCAATGCCAGGCCACACGTAGGGACTAATCTTACGACTGACCATAGAGGTAAAGGTTGTGGCTTGTTTCACCAACCTGCACCTCACCCATCTTTATGACCTTACCGACATCCTCTAGGATGTGCAAAGTTTCAAGAACCTCTTGATGAGTGTGCTTGACCTTGGCTTGTTCCAATGCTGCAATCACTGTGCCGACCATAAAGATGCTGTCTTGATCTACAAGAATCTTCTTGACACTTGAGTACAAGGTTTGAAACTCCGTGTCAGAGTCCGTCATCGTTTTAGGCCGACGTTGAGCACCGCTGAGGATGCTTTCAAATAAGGAATTAATCATTTGTGGGGTTTTTTGGTAGGAGGCAAGGTAGGTGCTTTTTCCCATACGCCTGGCCGATCCTGATTTTTTTTTTCGCACATCGTTTGGTTCATACCTACTAGGTACTTAGGTTACTTAGTAGGTAAGAGGTACATACAAGAGTAAATAGATATAGAATAGGGTTACTTATTAGGTGCGTTCATCTCTCTTTCTCTCATATGCTTCATCGGCTTCGTCTAGGAAGTCACGTACACGTCCAGAACCTCGGCATTGCCGACACGTAAGGTACTCAGGGTACTCCCACCCTTCCACGACCTCTCCTGAGCCATCACAAGCCTCACACATTTCGTCGCCAAAATGGTCAATTTCCCAATCGTCATCGCCTCTCATTGATCCTGAGGTTTTGGTAAGTGTTTTTGATCTGGTAGCATCTCACGAAAGGTTTGGTACTTCTGACTCTCCCACGTCCAAAGCGTTCGTGTTTTTGGGTTGTACAAAGCTCGTACACCCTTTGGGATGTGACGACTCGTTTCAAAACATTGCCCGTCGAAGCGGGTGATGATTTCAATAATCATTTCTCGGTGATTTGTTATAGAAAAAGCCCACCCCATAAACGGGGCAGGCGAATGATTCTGAGTGATCCTGATTAGGCATTGAGGTCGTCTACACGTTGGTAAGCCCTCCAAGCATCCGCAAAGATGTCCCACGCTTCGTCCCACTTCATCCTCTTGCGAATTACCTCAACGTTAAAATTGATGAGCCGTATGATTTCATCTCTAACATCAAAACCCCAAACGATGTCGTCCAAGTCGTCGTCGATGTGATGAGCGTAGGGCGACTCCGCGAGCTCCACAAGGAAGGCCCTCATATCATCGCGTGTAGGGTGCAAGTGAAGCCGCGTCAAGTACGTCCGTTCGGGTCGCACCCTTTGGGCCTCAAAAGCTTCGGCGAAGAGGTCGTCCAAGTCGTCAATAACGGAAAAGTCTTCGCACTTGGCAAGTTGTTTTTGCCATAGAACTTGGAGACGATCCTGACTGTCCGTTACTGATTCGTGGCTGACGGACTGAACCCAAGACCCCGAAGGGCTTTGCATTTGATGGTGGAAGATTGGGTACGTTTTCATTTTGCTTTCAGTTCAGCGATTTGCGATTTCATTTCAGCGATTTCTCTCTTCATCGTCTCCACCAATTTGGTCAACTCTTTCTCATCGTGGAGAGGCGGCAACCCGTCTTCGAAATCGTACTCATCTTCATCCGTCCACTCAGTCCAATAAACCATATCCATATTGTAAGCGAAGTCCAACCATTGACTGTCGGTGTAGTTCTCATACATCGTGACTCGCTTGGCGTTCTCTGACTCGTGAAGGACACCGCCTTCACACTTTTCTTCGTTCTTAATCCAAGCGATGACATCGCATTGGTTCTTGAAGTAGATGTCCCCATCGTA
>Ga0181421_1000725_pt1 | contig 9817 bp, 12 predicted proteins | sample 44SPOviralmetaG_FD_130146 | JGI IMG/M metagenome (GOLD analysis project Ga0181421, IMG submission 130146) | Marine viral communities from the oligotrophic San Pedro Time Series (SPOT) site, San Pedro Channel, CA, USA - 44 SPOT_SRF_2013-06-19 | ecosystem: Environmental > Aquatic > Marine > Strait...
AAATCGTCAACTGTGTACCCAGAAGTAAACAATGGCGCAACCAAGTCTGTCGGCGTTCTTGCAAGTGACCAACGGTTCAAGCTGTAGTTATAAATCAGTATTGTGTCCGGCTGACCATTAGCGATGGCCTGTGACGGGTATGACCAAACAGCAATCTGGTTTAGCGGGTCAACGCTGGCAGATACGCGATTTCTGTGAGCGCTGTTAAAGTCAGCCTCAAAGAACTTGTCTATCTTCTCGTTGCCAATCGGGGTGGCCTTTTGACCGTCAAACATATGGAAGCCATTGTCAGCCAAGAAAAATGTCAGGTGTCCATAGTTACACACAGACCCAGCCAGTCTACAGCCGCGAACACTCTCCACTTTGTCGAACTGAAACACCAGAGGCAGGCCAGTATAAGTTGCGCGGAAGATAGCTTTTTCGCAAAGAATGGTGGCATATTCACCGCCAACCAAGCCAGTAATCTGTCCGGCATCAGGCAAGTCCTGAAAGTCAGACTGGTCTGTGCCAGCAGTCCAGCTAGTGTAATTGCTGAAGCCTGACCACTTCACCCGCATAGGCTTTCGGCCTGAGCCTTCGTCTATATTAGCCGTCCATACAAAATCTCGTACCACAGCAAGAAAGTCAGCTTTCGGAGCGTTGGAAACATCTGCCCACGCCGATGATGAGTTTACATCCCAATATTGCAATGTCTCGCCGACACCGCCAGCGGCTATGGCTATGTCTCCAAACTGGACAAACCGCCAGCGCTCTGCGCCAGTTAAAGAATACCCGCCAGCTTTGCTGACATCATCTAAATTGCTTGTTCCTGTGTTGAAGGTGTACAGCTTGCCAGCATCGCCAGCAAATAAAGTTACATCCCCATCATCATCTTTTACTGAAAAAATGCCACGGATTCTATCGTCAGCCGAGTTGCTGATAGCGACAGTGCCTTTCATAGCACGATACCCACCAGCCGCAGGTATTACGTTGGTGGCTGTAATTAAGCCTTGATTCATGTGGTCTGGTTGGTCAGGCATCCATTCGCCGAAAGGTATCATACGTTCACCCATGTTCCAGTGGTAACTGATTGGTCAGTCCAGACCTCAGAGCCTAAAGGCACATCCGTCCATATTTCTGTGCCTATAGGTACTGGTGTCCAATCGTCACCAATCACCTTCATGGCAACAGTCGGCGTTATTGCTACCAGCGCTGACATCTGCGCCTTGTACTGCGCTGTAAACGGCGCTGAGGTAGTTACTGCCGCCGTTACGGCAGATGCACCAGCAAATGTAGCGTTAACGCTCAGTGCGCCTGTAATCGCCGCAGGGGCGGTTGCCTCTACCTGCCTAAATATCGTAGGCGTGGCAGTGGCGGTATTCGCAATGTTGACCAGCGCCTCAAACGGCTTGACCTTGGCAAACAAAGCAACAGCCGTATTAACAGCCGTCACAGATGCCGCAATCTCCATAATTTTGCCAGATGCGGATGTAGCGGTAGCCGCAACCGACACAGAAGCCTGCGCTGAGTGCAGGGTGTCAACCGTCAGGGACGCAGATGCAGTTAAAGCCGCACTCACTGAAGAGGCGGCTTCGTGCATTACGAGGTTGTTTAAATCGTCTACAGTGCCATAGGCATTTAGACTATCAACTGTACCCCAAGCATCTAACTGGTCAACCTTTGCCATTGCCTGCCCTATGCGGCTGTAATGTCCATATCGCCAGCGGCAATACGAAGGATGTCACCCGTTGCTACTGCCTTGCTTGCAGTCAGTGCGCCGTGAATAAGCAGATTGCCGCTTGTGCTGGCATCAAATAAACCGAAGTGGCTAACAGTACCCCATGAGCCTGTTGCCGCTGGAAAGTCTACCGCACCGCTATTATCTGCTGTGCCGCTACTTGCCGCATTAAAGGCAATGCTCTGACGGGCGTACCCTGAGCCGGAAAGCTCTGTGCCGGAGTTGTCATCGTTAAATGAACCCGTGGACAGGCCAACGTAAACTGTTGTCGGCATGGTGTAAGCACCAGTGCCTAAAATGTGGTCGAGAATCTCGTTCTCTAAATAGTCACTCATAGCTGACATGATTATCTCTCCGCTTGTGCGTTTGCTTGTGAATAGGCTGATTTAATTTGCAGAGAACCTGTACCGTAATGACTTCTCTGTTCGTCCACCTTTATCTCTTCAAGAATGCGGGTGAATTTCTGGTCATACTGTGCGGCTCTTGCCTCGTCCAAAAGATAGGCGTAACCTTCCGCCAGCGCACCGTACAGATACAAATCTGGGCTTCTGGTAAACAGTATTGGTGTAGTGGTATTGCTGATGTTTGGCAGTGAGCCAATGTAAACAATTTCCTGAGTATAGGCGGCGTCTGGTATAGGTCGCATTTTCAGTTCCAGTCCGACAATACTGTAACCCTCCGGCATACCCTCTCCGTTTGAGGAATACATACTATCCAAAGCAGACGGGCTATAATATGTAAGCACCCGTGTCGGTGATGCGTTTATCTTTACTTCACGGACTTCGCGGAAATCATTAGGCAATAAGATGTACTCATCGCCAGCAACCAGCGTGGCCTGAGAACGCTTTTCCTGTTCGCGTGTCTCTAGCTCACGGCTCATGCGTGATTCAGCCATTGTGATAAAATCAGGTATTTGGCTGGTTAAGTCAGACCGAGCCATGAAATTGGCAACGGCTGTTTTAAGTTCCGCGTAATTTGCAATACTCATAAGTGACCGCCGCCTGTTCTGAATACTCTGTTTTCGTTATTGTTCAGCCACTGCTTCCAAGCCTTCGGATTATCAGCAGGCTTGCCGAACTTCTGCACAAGCTCATTATACAGCACATTAGGTATTTCCGCCACATGGCTCATGTGCTTCTGTGTGCCTGTCATTTGCCCATAGCGCCAATCGTCAGCCATGTGCTTGTTAATCTTCAAAAGATTGTCAAACGTCTGGCTCTGTTCAACAACAGTACCGCCATGCCTGCCCTGCTTCATTTTGACCTGAGTGCCAGTAAGCGGGTCTGTCTTTAATATTCTGTCCATAGTTCCTCCTGAAAGGTGAGAGGGGCAGTCACCCGCCCCCCTCTTTGATTAGCTAGCTTACGAACCGTTTAGGTCGAAGATTCCAGCGTGCGCCTTTGGTGCTTGCACTTTCAGTGACCACTCAGTAATCAACTGCATCTTTTCTGCGTCACCTGTTGCCGCGATTTCGTTCTCAGCGAAGTTACGGCCTGACAGTGTGCATAGTGATGCAAAGTCTGGGTCAATTAGGAAAACGCGGTCATTGCCCATGAAGCGTGATGGAGCAACATCTAGTGTGCCAAAGTCTGTTAGGAAAACAGAAGTTGAACCTACATAGGTTGTTGCCTTAGCCGCAGTCATGTTGACATCGTTGCTTACCAGATTGCCAGATGCTGACAAGTCTGAGAAGTTTGCACGGTTGGTCGCAGATGCAATTAGCATCTTTGGATTTCCGCCGTCTGACCATGCGTCTTGCATCCCATCTTCGATAAGAGCAAGTGTAAGCGCACGGGCAGTACCCGCAGTAATGGTGTCTGTGCCATCGCCTGTTGCGAAAGCACCAGAGCCTGCACCGACTGAACCGTTTGTCATCCAGCATGAAAGTGATGCTGACTTACGCGGGTCTGATGCGTCACGGGCTACGTCTGTGTCACCGATTGCTTTTTCGATGTCTCTACGCAGTTCCAAAGATTTTAAAACGCGCTGGTAAGCCATTTCACGGTCACGTCCGGCTTTGTCCACGGATTCTAAAGTTCCGCTGACAGCCGCGTCCTTAACTGATATCTGATGGTAGTTACCGAACCTAGCAGTCGCTGTTGGAGTTGCAAATGTAGCATTTGCCCCTTCATTGACGTAGTTGGTTGCGGAAGCCGCCGCCAGTTCCTGTACCTGCCACTCAGTAAAGATACCGTTTGAGGTTTCTTTCTTCAGGGCAGAAAAGATTGGTGTTTCATCTGGGTCGATGCGATAAATCACATCTGCCAAATCTTCGCGTTCACCCACCGCTGTTTGGGTTGTATGTGTAGCCATTTTTCAATTTCCTTCTATTAGCTAGTTGCCCATTAAGTAATTAACAGCCGCATCTACAGAGCGCTCATTATTGAGCCTCTTTAGAGACTTCTGCTTTTGACGACTTGCTACTTGAGCCTTTGTCTTAGGTTGTCCAGCCTTAGCCATCTTCGGAGCTTTGCTTGCTTTCTTCTTCGCGGCGGGTTTCTTCGATTGAAGATTATCCCATTGCCACGCCTTATAAAGCAATTCGATAGCCCGTGCGTCAGACGCATTTGCTATCTCTTGCGGCGAAAATCCTACACTCTGTTGAGCGTATTTGATGACCTGTTCACGCTCACTTGTGCGAACATTCTCATCACGCCACTGAGGGATGCGGTCAAGCATTTGCTCCCTCTGTACAGCCAGATGCTGTTGCATCTGAACCTGTTGCTCCTGAGCCTGCTGTTGAGCAATTACCTGTCTCTCTGACTCTACTTGACGCGCCTGTTCTTTTTGCTGGTCAAGCTTTGTCTTGTACAGGAACAACTCCTCAGCCGAATACTCTTTCGCTAAAGCATCCCAGTCAGGTTCGGCATCGCCGAGTATCTGCTGGTTATACTGAGACAACTGTTCAAGTTGCTGTGCGTAGGCATCCCTCATCTGAGCCACTTGTTGCGCTTCAGCTTCAAACGCTTTTCGTTGCTCTGCAAGTTCTTGACTACGCTTTGTGTATGCCTGCTGGCGCTGGTATCCGTTCAGAAGCTCGTCTTGCGTGACCTCATACTCATCACCGTCTACTTTGACAGTGTAAATATCAGGTTGCTCAACCTCTTCCTCTTCTTCTACCTCGTCAGTATCATACTCACCTTCTTCATCATCCTCGACATATTCAACCTCTTCGGCTTCCTCTGTCTCGGCCTCTGCTTCCAGTGTCGGAGTTTCGGCTTCCGCCTCTTCTCCTAGCCGCCCATCACTTACCTTGTCCTCTTCAGGGGGTGTTGCTAATAGGCTGTTCATTGCTTCGTTAATTGATAAACTTCCAGTCTCTTGCGAGTTGTTGGACATAACTAATTACCTTTTCTCAAATTTTACGCGGTTTTGCAACTCATCTAGTTGCGCTTTAGCCAGTTTGCCATCCGTGACCACCCCTTCGAGATATCCTCTGAGTGCTGACAAGTTCTGGCATAACATATACAGCCGTTCACGGTTTTGTGAATCTTCCACAGAACTCGCCTTCCACGCCTGTATAAAATCTGTTTCAAGTTGGCTAAATGCCTCTTGCAATAATTCATTTCGTAATAACGCCGCCGCTTTCTCGCCGCGCTCCATGCTTCCCCTGACTTTACCTTCGTTCATATTAAGCTGTATCCTGTCACATCGTATGGGTCGTCATATATGCCAACGTCTGTCGGCTGTCTAAAGCCTACATTCATTGCCCCGAACTGTGCTGGGTCATAACCAGCTAGCAAACCGCCATAAACCTGCGGGGCTAAATCTAGCAAACCCTGCCGCATATATTGGCCTTCTGTCGGGTAAATGCCACCAGCCGGATAGCGGTAGCCTTGGTCTATCATAGACTGCCTTGGGTCTGCCTCTGGCTGTGCCGCCGCAACTGCTGTTGACTCTGGGGCTACAAAGCCATCATCATCGCCGCCATAGTCGGGCGGATTAATTAGGTTTTGATACGCGCCTTTGTAAGCGGGGTCTTTAGCTCCACTGTAGGTAACAACGCCAGTGGTGTTGCTATACTTTAGCTCACCCTTTGCTGTCGGGGCTATCACATCACCAGTTTCAGGGTTGATTTCTCCACCCATATTAAGTAACTGCCCGTAGTTCTTCATGGCTCTTTCTTGGCTAGTCCCAAGCCCAAAGGCTTCGGTAATCTTGTCAAAGGGGGACGTAACAGCACCAAGCAAACCAGTGCTGGGCGAAGGCAGAGCGCCAATAACATCCCCGCGCACTTCCATCATATATTCAGCGGTCTGTCTATCAATGGGTTTCCCGTCAACCGAATATGTGTCTGTCGTTGGGTCATATACAGGCGCTTTAGGAATTTGCCCCATGCTCCTAACACCCGAAGGAGACATCATGCTCATATTTAGGCTAATAGGGGAGCCGTTCACTAAAGCGGCCTGCGGGGAACTCAATGAATTAACATTAAGCGCAGACGGCCTGACAGTGCCGATATTTTGACGCAAGCCTCGCAATATAGCGTCTGGATAAACACTTGCAAGCTGTTGTTGTTGTAACTGTTGTTGTTGTAACTGTTGTTGTTGAGCCGCCTGCTGTTGGACAGCTTGTTGTTGCCGAGCCGTTGCTTGCTGGGCTAACTGTGCGTCAACATTCGCCTGAATAGCGGCAACATAAGCATCATCATCTGAACTGCCAGCGCTGATTTCTTGTAATGTTCTGCCGCGATAATTCCCTGAGCCGCCTCTGGTTGGGTCATCAACCGCGCCTGTACCTAAAACATCGTAACCGCCTAAGCCCATCTCTTTACCCTCTCGGTAGGTTGGTTGATATCTCTGCGTCAGTGTAGGCTTTTAGCTGTCTTAGCTCTGCCTCTGCCGCTAATTCTTGTCTGCGAAGCTCTAGCTCCATCTGCATTTTCTCGCGCTCTAGCTCTATTTCCATCATCATGCGCTCACGCTTCAGGGCTATGTCAGCTTGCAACTCAGCCTGCGCTGACTGGTCTTGTTGCTGAGGCTGTTGAGCCATCTGCTGTTCCATCATAGCAATTTGCTCTGGGCTATTAAAGAACTGGTCAGCATCCTTAAACCCGCCAATCTCTGCAATGCTACGCAATGTATTCACATATTGCGCCATAGTTACTACAGGATTGTTTGCGCCTAACTGCATTAGGATTTGTTCTTGCTTGCCAGCAATCTGCGTAAGGAACGCAATCTTTTGCTCGTCATCAGCCGTACCCAAGCCAACCTGCACCACAACGTCAAACTCGCTATGCCACTCTCTAGGGTCAATCGGCACAAAGTTATTGCGAAGGCGAATAATACGCGGTTTCTGGTCATACTTAGTCACCAAATGCAAGATGCCTCGGAACAAATCTTTGACACCAGTTTCAGCCATAGTCCGTGCATAGCTCTCCAGCTTTACCTGAGCGCCTCGTACTGTCGCGCTGATAGCTGAGGCTGTCGTGCTTTGAAGGGCGTTGGCATCCAGACCTTGCGAAGCCTTGCTCATCCCAGTTCGCTGTTCCTTCAAATTATCTATGTAGTCCATCAGAGGCCGGACTTCACCGCCTACGGGTGTGCCAGTAATGGGCTGAACCATGCCCTGCTGACGCATACGGATAATCCCGCCAGCAGTGCCGTCCAGTACGTCATCAATATTTACCTGCCCCTCGACAATCCCCATTCTGGGTAGGGTGCTGGTATATACGCTGTCCAGATACTGCCGGAGCAGGGTAGACTTGATAACCTGCAAATCCTCGGTCATGTCATAGATTGACCTGCCAATAAGGCGGTGAGGCATCATAATCGGGGTAACTACAGCAAATGGCACATGGTCAAACGGCTCATTATGCAGTATCTCATCCGCACCCTCACCAATAGCACAAATCCGGCGAAGCTCTGCAATGCCATCGCCGTCATAATCCACCTTCATTACGCACTCGTAATAAATGACCTCTGCCAGTGCAGGGTCAGCGGCATCTATGCCAGTGGTTGCCTCTAAGTCTTGGAAGCGGTTGGAGCGCTCCTCATCAACATCGAGGCTATAAGAACCTGCATATTTTTCCACCACATCCTTGTCATAACCCATAGCCACTAAATCGCTAACAGTCATGACGGTGCGGTGTGCCACGAAATGCGCCTCTTCAAGAGAGGTGGCTCTGCGGTTCACCAGAAACTCTTCGGGCGGTACGTTCTCAATGCGTATCTTGCCCTTGCTTTCCTTTACCCGAACTTTCAGGCTGTAGGACATATCCATTGGCATCATTTCGCCAGTTTCTTCGTTCTCAGCGTATGCGCCTGCCTCTTCCTCAATAACGCCGATAACTTCCATATCGGGGTTGCTAAGAAGGGCGGCTAGCTCAGTCTCGTTCAGGTTTTCGTATTCCTCCTCACGAACATCCTCTTGCTCGTCATAGTAATACTTCACCACGCCCAGCCGGAACATCAGAGCGTCCTTGAACCAGTTGTAAAGAATTTTATAGCCGGAGTTGTCGTGGTTAATTACATAGTTCACATAGTCGGAAATCTGTTCAGCGCGTTCTGTATCTTCGGCAGTTCTGGCATTAAAGCGCACATACTTATCGTTAGCTGTAAATACGCGCATGAGGTTGGGCATGATAGCCTCAATAGTGTCTGACACTTCCGTGCTGACAACTTGGGAGCGCCCCTCGACTTCATTGCCCATTGGTTCGCCAAGATAGAAATCCATAGCGCGAATACGCTCTTGACTGAACTCTTGGTCAAAGTGGTTCAGGCTGTCGCGTATCTCAGACGAAACGATGCTATTTAGCTGATACTCGTCCATTTGCTCTGGCATTTTTCTTTCCTTTTGGCTTTGCCTTTGCGCCATGCAGGCACTTAGTCTGCGCGTCACACATCTTTCGAGAGACACAACCAGAGCATCTCTCGTATGTTTCTGCCACCTCTTCTACTTGCCGAACACGGGGCAGGCGTGGCCTTCTCATTACCCGAACTACTTGCATCACTTATCGCTAGCAAACTGCCCTGTAAACACCATTTTACCGTTCTTCACGGTATAAGGAGACTTTGTTTGAGACTCATTTACATCGCCAGCTTTAGGGCGCGGTATGGGGGTCGCAATCTTTACCATCTTTTTGGGTTTCTTGCCGTAGTTCATTTCTTAGCCGCCTTCTTTTTCTTTAATTTAACCTTGCCTGTCATGCCGATGCCACTGCTGGTAATTACAGGATGAGACACTGGCTCTGGTAATGTAACAGATACGCCGTTCTTTTTATAGGCTATACACCGCTGTTGCGGTTTGCACCTGTGAGGGTACGGGCAATGTTCGCATAAATTCATTTTACTTTCCTCATATTCGTGATATACTTAGCCTTCATTAAAGGAGTTAATAATGGACAAAAAACTACAGCATAGGCAGTTTATAATGTTAGAGATAGCAGACTTACTGCAAAAAAATTGCTCAAGCCCTATAAACATACGAGATGAAATAGAGTTTGCAGATGAGCTTGTCTGCAATGCACTAGGTGTCGATAAAGAAAAAAACCCGCTAGATTTCATATCACCTTCCTAACAACTCGTTATATATCATCACATTGTCAATAACTTCTTGGTCTACAAGTTGGTATGGCTTTTTCTTGTCTACTCCGTATTGACGCATGGAAACACCTGTTGGCTTTCCTGACCTGTCTATTTTTGCAACTTCTGAGTAAGCGTCAGGAAAAAGCAATGGAGAAGGTACATTAAAGTCTAGCTTTTTCATATCTCCGATTCTTGGCACAGAGTATGGGTAACTGCTGTGTAGGTCTGGTCTATAAGTCATGGGTTTGCTTGGGTCTACTCTAAAAAAACTAGCTCCAGACATAAATGATGGAACTCCAAGCATCTCCGGCTCTGTTACTGCATATCTAGCAGAGCCGACATGAGGCAAGCCAACTTTATAAAAATTTTGCCTGTCCAGAGACTTCAATAAAGCGGCTCGTTTGCCACCGCCAAGTTCCTTTAAATATGAACGTAAATTTTTAGACTTAATGCCAACAAAGTCTGGGTCAACATATTTTTTTACGTGTTCGTTTATAACTTCTTGGTCAGCCTTTGATATTTTAGCGCCCTTAACCAACTCCGCAAAAGTTTCCCCCGTGTGAAGAGCAAAATC
>Ga0181421_1000728_pt1 | contig 9791 bp, 3 predicted proteins | sample 44SPOviralmetaG_FD_130146 | JGI IMG/M metagenome (GOLD analysis project Ga0181421, IMG submission 130146) | Marine viral communities from the oligotrophic San Pedro Time Series (SPOT) site, San Pedro Channel, CA, USA - 44 SPOT_SRF_2013-06-19 | ecosystem: Environmental > Aquatic > Marine > Strait...
AATCAAGTCATGTATATAAATTAGTTCCAAAAGGTTCTTTAAGATATATGGTTCATAAATATCGTAAATTTATGTATGATGAAATCAAAAATAAAAAAGTTCCAATGATAATTTTAAATGCTTCATATTCAATTAGAAAGGCATTCTTTGATGGATACTATGAAGCAGATGGAACAAAAGGTAAAGAAGGTAAATTTATTGAAAACGAAAAAGAAGAAAAAGAAAATGGAAATTGGAATCTAAAATATAAGAAAGTTGATTTTACAACAAAAGGTAAATTAACAGCACAAGGTTTATATATATTAGCAACTTCATTAGGATTTAATTTATCAGTAAGAAGATGGAATAAAAAAGATAGAGTATATAGTTTAAATTCATATGATACAAATCATAAGTATCACAAGGATAGAAATATTGTTAAATATGTAGAAGAAACAATAAATCATGAAATGGATGATGGATTTGTTTATGATATTGAAACTACGACTGGGAGATTTGCGGTTGGTATTGGTTCTATAGTTGCGGCACAAACCGATTCAGTGTTCATTAAACTACCACCATTATCGTGTTACAAAAAGTATGGACATCCAACAGAGAAGCAGAATATTTTACAATATAATGTAGATGTTGGTGAGCAATTATCAGCAGATTTTCAAAAGTTGCTTAAACCACCACATTGTTTAGAATGGGAAAAAATGTTCTATCCGTTTATTATATTCAGCAAAAAAAGATATGTTGGTAATTTGTATGAACATGATGTGAATAAATTTAAACAAAAATCAATGGGTATTGTATTGAAAAGAAGAGATAATGCTAATATAGTTAAAATAATCTATGGAGGTGTAATTGATATAATATTAAATGAAGTAGATATAAATAAATCATTGGAATTTTTGGATAAATCGTTGAAGAAATTGGCAAATGGTGAATATCCATTAGAAGAATTAGTAGTTACAAAAACATTAAGAGGGTTTTATAAAAATCCATTACAGATAGCACATAAAGTTTTAGCAGATAGAATGAAAAAAAGAGACCCTGGTAGTGCTCCTCAATCTAATGATAGAGTTCCTTATATATATGTAAATGTTAAAGAAAAAAGTAATGTTAGACTATTACAAGGTGATAAAATAGAAGACCCTAAGTTTATAATTGAAAATGAATTAACACCAGATTATGGACATTATATAACTAATCAAATTATGAAACCATGCTTACAATTATATTCAATAGTATTAGAAGATTTAAAAGGTTATAAATATAAAAATAATAGAGATTATTGGATAAAATTAGAAAAAAATCTAATGGCTGATAAAAAAGATAAAGTGAAAGTTGATAATAAAATTAAACAATTAAGAGAAAAGAATGTTGAAGAACTATTATTTAGTAAATATATAAATAAGATTAAAAATGAGAAAAATGGAACTACTACTATGAGTAATTTTATTTCATATAATTAATATTAATAATATTAATAATGGTTTTCTAAATTACTATAAACTATTATAAACTATTATAAACTATTATAAACTACTATTTATTATTATAAACTATTATAAACTATTATAAATTACTAATCTTTATATTCATTGTATGTTCCAAAGTATTTTTCTTATTTGATAATGGTTTATTTCTTGATAATTTTATTTTTTGTTCTATTTTTTTTAATCTATTTTCATCAATTGGTATAAAATTATTCATATTATTATTTACATTATAATTAATTTCTTCTAATTGTTGATTACATGCTATCATAGGATAATCTAAAACATTAACAATCTTATTATGATTTGTAAAATTACGGAATTCATCTATATCTAAATTACCTCCAAACATTTTTAGTGATATTTTATGAGGTGCTAATTTTACTATATTTTTATAACCTATTTTTTGTGATAATAAGTTAATTAAACTATAACATTCCCATATATCTTGGGTGGCATTATTTTCATAAAAATTATATGAACTAGCACATTCAAATGAACAAAAACAACCAGATACTAAAAATTTTTCATCTTTATATTTTGTTGGTAATCCTATTGGAGTATTTTCAAACTTATGACAACACCACCAACAATTTACATTTGTTTTTTTTATCCAATCTTTATTTTCAATAAAGGTTTCTAATGAATTACATACAGATTTTCTACAATAATTATTATTATAATTATTATTATTACTTGATTTAGATATACCTTCTTTTAAAATATTTGAAGGATATGAACTAAAATTATCATTATTATCATAACCACATAAATTTGTATTATTTAATAAATTTTCATTTAAAGGAATTTCAGTATTGCTATATTGATTATTTAATTTATTATCTAATTGATTATTTAATTGATTATCTAATTGATTATCTAACTGATTATTTAATTGATTATCTAATTTATTATTATCATAATGATTATCTAATTCAGTAGGATTTGAACTATTTGGGTCTATTTTAAGATTTAAAATAATAGTTTCTTCTTCATCTGTTTTGTTAATATACTCTGAAATATCTTTTTTAACTATCATTTGTGATTTAGGTTTTCTACCTCTTCTTTGTTTTGGTTTATTTTTTTCTCTTTCTATTTCTTCGGGTGTTTTAATTTTAGGTTTTCTACCTCTTTTTTTTTTGATTGGAACATCTTTAGCTAACTTAACAGCTTTATTTACATTCGCTAATTCAGTTTTCTCAACCATATATATATTATATATTATTATGTTTTTAAATTACTTACATTAAATTATGTTTTTAATATCATTTTGTTTATAAGATAGTTTTTATTTTTTAATATAATTTTAATATTTAATTATTAAATCCAACATGTATTTTAATAGCTTCTAATTCTGTTTCTAATGTTGATACTTTTGTTTCTAATGTTGATACTTTTGTTTCTAATGTTGATACTTTTATTTCTAATGTTGATACTTTATTTTTTTCAGCATTTAATTCGTTTATTAATTGTTTTGTAGCTGCAATATGATATGTAAATATATCATTATAATTTAAACTTAATGTAGTTTGATTTCCGTTTGCATCTACTTCTTCACCATTTACACTATTTTGTAATTCATTAATTAATTTAATATCTTGCGCTATTAAACCTATTTCATTATTCCAATTCCATTTTGGTTTTGTTGTAACATTTCCTTCATCATCTGTTATATCTATTGTTGCATCTCTTTCAGTTTCTGTCCACTCAGCATCTGTAGGTATCCAAACTCCATTAGTGTCCTGTGGATGTTCTATTATTTTTTCATATTTTTGTGGATTTAATTGATTTATAACATTAATAGCAGTTGTTCCATTAATTTCTTGTTTATTATACTTAATTCTATCATCTGAAGTAGAAATAGTTGCTGAATTAGCACGTATTGATCCATTAACATTTAGTTTATGAGACGAATCAGGTTCTATATTAATACCTACATTACCATCTGAATTACCTGTTATCCAAAGTAGTGTATTATCAGAACTATTCTTACTAGATATAATTAATTGACTATTACCACTACTTAAACCTGTACCTGAATTATAACCAATACATATATTTTTACTACCAGTTGTTATTTCACTGCCACTATGTGTTCCTAGACATGTATTAAAACTTCCACTAGTATTAGAAAGACCTGAATTAGAACCGATATAAACATTTTGTTCACCTGAATTACCATCTGATGATGATGATTTACCACACTCAAATCCAATTAATACATTTTTTCCAGTACTATTTTGAGAATTTATTATAAATTGACCACACTGATATCCAATTGCAATATTATTAGGTGATTGTTCGTATTTATTTGAACTTGTACCTTTTAGACACTCGTATCCTATAGATATATTATTTGAACTTTTACTATTATAACTAGAATAATGACCAATAGCAATATTATTAGTAGAATTTAAATTTTCAAATAATGTTTGAGTTCCAATACCTATATTATTATTACCGGTAGTTAATTTAGCTAGACATTGTAATCCTATACTAATATTAGTATAACCACTACTGCTGCATAATGATTCATAACCAACTGCTATATTGTATGAATTAGTAGAACTAAATGATGTTATTGCAGTTAGACTTGTGTTTTGATTGAAAGCTTTATATCCTAATGTTGTATTTCCTATTCCAGTAGAATTAGACATAGACTGATAACCTATAATTACATTTTTGTTTGAATGATTAGAAGATTCAGTTGCATTTTTCATTGATTGATAACCTATTGATATATTATCATCACCACCTTCATTTTCATGTAATGATTGATAACCAATCCCTATATTATTACTACCATCAGTATTATTTTTAGAACACTCATAACCTAAATATATATTTTTTGTTCCACTATTTTTATTAGAATTTGTTGCCATTCCACATTTATAACCAATCAATATATTATCATCAAAACCATCACCATTGCCACTATTAATATTTAAAGCACATTGATATCCGATTAGAATATTATTATCAGAACTAGCATATGCAGAAGGAGTAGTAGTATCATCACCTCTTCCACATTGATAACCAATTACAACATTATTATTACCAGTTGATGAACCATATGCTGCTTCAAAACCAAAATAACAATTACTAATTCCTGTAGTATTATATCCAGCAGATGAACCAATCGCGGTATTTTGTTTACCAAGTTCAGTATCATCACCTAAAAATCCTGTACTACTGTAAAGTGATTCAAAACCTATTGCTACATTACCATTACCATTTCTATTACTATGTAAAGCATTAGAACCTAATGATACATTTTCTATACCAGTTGTGTTAGAATATCCAGATTTATAACCTATAAATACATTATTATCACCAGTTTCACTAAGAAAACCTGCTTCATAACCTATAATGATATTAAAATCTGCATTAAAAACACGTTCTGAAGCACATCTTGTTCCGATTAATATATTTTCTTTACATGTAGTTCCAGCTGCTACTTTTATATTTTCTCCACATTGTACTCCAATTAGTATATTATTTTCACAAGTTAAACCTGAAGCTACTGAAATTTCTTTTCCACAATCTTTACCAATCGCAATATTATTATCACCAGTATAATAATTACTAATATGATAATTATTATTTAATTCACTTGATTCTTGATTATTTTTTCCTCTTAATGCATTATTACCTATTGCTATATTATTTGAACCATTAACATTATAATATGATGTATCAGTTCCAATAGATATATTATCATTTGAATTGCTTGAACCTTGAGTTATATTATTACCATTTGAATCATTAGCCTCTATACCAATAGAAAATAATGCATTATTACCAAAACTTATATTATCATCACCACTTTTATTTTTATATAGTGATTTAAAACCTATTGCATTATTATTTGTACCAGTTGTATTATTAAATAATGCTTGATGTCCTAATGCTACATTAAAATCTTCTTGATTAAAATATAATGCTTGATAACCAATTGCTATATTACTACTACCTGCTGTATTAAATACTAGTGATTGTGTACCAATTGATACATTAGCTTGACCCGTTGTTTGTTTATATGAAGCTTCAAAACCAATTGATACATTATAAGTATTACGATGTGTTTCACCAGTAGGAATACCTAAAGCAGTATCTCCTGTAGTTGTATCTGTAATATCAGTAATTTTTTTAGATGCACATCTGTAACCAATTGCAACATTTCCCCATATACTATCAGTATCTCTCATACATTCAGTGCCAATTGCTGTATTAAATTTACTTATACTACCAGTATCAGTACCAAGTAAACATTGATATCCTATAGCAACACTATTTTGACTTTCTGTACTTTTTGCAATACATTCATAACCAATTGCAACATTATTATTGCCAGATGAAACGTTTTGTTTTGCTAAACATCGTGCACCTATAGCTACGTTACTTTGACTACCTACATCTTTTAAAGAGCATTCATAACCAATAGCAACATTATAAGTATTTGTAGAATTTGGGGTTATTGTTGATATTGGAGATACTGTTGATTTAGCTAAACAATTATAACCAATTGCAGTATTACCATTTAAATTACTTGAACTATTTTTCATGCATTGATAACCCATTGCTACATTAAAACTCCCCGTTTGATTACTATATAAACAATCTACACCAATTGCTACATTCTGTTTACCATTAGTTGATGTTCCAGTAATACTAAATAAACAACATTTACCAATAGCAACATTTTCACTTCCACTTTTATTTACTTTACCACATTGATATCCAATGTAAGTATTATTTTTTCCATTGAAATTATTATTTTCTCCACTTGCTCCTTTTGCACATTCATAACCAATCAATACATTATTTTCAGCGTTACTTTTAGCGTAATGACCACAATACTGACCAATTGCTACATTATATTTACTACTTAGAATTAAAGATTCTCCGGATTCTCCAGATTCTCCAGTAAAACAATAATTTCCAATTAATATATTAAATGCTGAATTAAGATTGAAACCAGAAGCTGTTCCTACAGCAATATTATTTCCATCTATAGTAAAATTTTGTCCACTAAATTCAATTACATATTGTCCACCAGCATCAGTTTGTTTATGTAATACACCTTGGCCAATTCCTATATTTTCACTGGTTAAATTACGTGTAAGTGCTTTATAACCAATTGCTACATTATTACTTCCAGAACTATTATTAACTAAAGAATATTGGCCAATTGAAGTATTTCCAAAACCACTCTTATTTCCCTGAAAACACTCAGAACCAATTGCTACATTTACACTACCTGTTGTATTAGAAAAACCACATTTATCACCAATAAATGTATTTTTGGTTCCCCTAAAACTATTGCTAACACCTTCTCCATCAGAACCTTCTGCTCCCATTCCGCACTGATTACCAATTAATACATTATTTGTTGGAGTATGAGTTACACTAGTTCCAATAAACTTACCACATTCATATCCAATTGCTACATTAGCATTAGCACTAGTATAAGTACTACCACCTTCTAGACATTTATATCCAATTGCAGTATTACTTGATCCATCTGTATTATAAAATGTACATCTATATCCAATTGCTGTATTATTATTTGCAGTATTTGAATATAAACATTTATAACCCATTGCTACATTAAAATTCCCTGTTTGATTACTATATAAACAATCTACACCAATTGCAACATTCTGTTTACCATTATCAGTTGTTGTACCAGTAATATTAAATAAACAACATTTACCAATACCTACATTTTCACTACCTTTTTTATTTACTAAACCACATTGATATCCAATATATGTATTACTACCTCCAGTAAAATTATTGCTAATTTGAGTTTGGTCTGGTAAAGTACTAGTACCAGATGCTGCCAATCCACACTGATAACCAATCAATACATTTTTATCCGCATTACTTCCAACAAATTGACCACATTGATATCCAATTGCTACATTATTATCACTACCAGTATATAATGTAGAACTAGTGTATTGATTACTAGCAATATTTCCACCTCTTAAACATTCATATCCCATAGCAACATTATATTGACTTGTTTGATTAAAATATAAACATTCATAACCAATGCCTACATTATATCCTGGTTCATTATTTGCGGCAACTTTATCATAAGATACTTGAGATTTATAACCTAACGCTACATTACGATCTTCTCCAACACCTAGATTAATAAACTTAATTAAATTTCTTGTAGCACTAATAGGGTCTAAACCATCTAATGTTATTCTTCTTGATAATTGAACATTTAAAGCCATTTTAATTACTTTATATAAATTAAATTTAAATATAATTTTTTATATAAAATTTCTAATATAAAATTTCTAATTAATATAATAAATTTATAAAAGTATTTAAAGAAATAATATTAATTAATAATTATGTGTTAAATACATCCGCTTCCGTGGCGCAGTTGGCAGCGCACTCGGCTGTTAACCGATAGGTCACCGGTTCGAACCCGGTCGGGAGCGTTATTTTTCTCAACAACTCATGGGACCTCCGATAGCTCAGTTGGTAGAGCGACAGACTGTAGATGTTATGCTCAATAGTAATCTGTTGGTCACTGGTTCGATTCCGGTTTGGAGGATACCCTCATGAATTGTTTTTATAAAATTTATTTTAATATTATTAATTTTATTTTAATATTTTAAAAATTTATTTTAATATTTTAAAAATCTTATCATTTTTATATAAAAATATTTTAATTAAATATTTTAATTATATAATGAATTTGATATCAAAAAAGTTTAATAAAAATATTAATCAAGATAAAATAAATACTAATCAACTAGAGCAGCATATAAATGAAAAAAATAATAGTAATATAGTAATTATTGATAATAAAAAACCCTTACTTTATAAATTTAATGAAAATAATGATTTAATATATCTTAATAATGATAATGAATGTATTATATGTTCTCAAAATCTTACTATAGAAGATATTATATTAATTAATAATTTATGTAAATGTTATAATGCTACATTAATATGTAGAAATTGTTTAAATTATTGGATTTCTAATAATAATAAATGTTTTATATGTAGTGAAATTTATAATATTAGTTATAAAAACAGATTTAAAATTTATCATCCAAATAAATCAAAATTACTTAAATATAATAAAGAATACAAAACCGATAAGAAACATGTAAGTTTAGATATAAATTCTGATAATTCTATTGATTCTGATATTTTAGTAACCAATATATCAGATACTAATTATTTACTATATCTATGTAATAAAATTAAACTACTATTTTTAAATCATAGATTATTGTTATTACAATATTTATTTTGTTCTAGTTTAGCAATATTTATATTTATATCAGTTTATAAAACTATTGAATATCAAAAAATGGTTGATGATGAAGAAGATGATGCTCATACTCATACTATTATTTGGTAAAACTAATAGGATTTAATAAAATTAATAAATCTAATAAATTTAATAATTTTTAGAATCTAATAGTTTTTAGAATTTAATAAATTTAATTTAATTTAATAAAAGTATTTAAAGAAAAATATATATATATAATATGAGGAATTAACTATCCTCTTGCCCTGGTGGCGCAATTGGTAGCGCGTTGGACTTCTAATCCAGAGGTTGCGGGTTCAAACCCCGTCTAGGGTGATTATTTTTTTATATTTTACAGCTTCCTTAGCTCAGTTGGTCAGAGCGTGGTGCTTATAAGCAGTATCACACTTTTAAGTTACGCCAAGGTCGCCGGTTCAAGCCCGGCAGGAAGCATGTGAAATTTTATATAATCTACTTAAAGTTATTATATTATTTACTATAAAAATGGAAGAACAACCAAATTATGATTTTTTACCAGTAGCAATCTTTTTAGGATATTTTGCTGTTAAATTTGTACATCATTATTCATATTATAATTATAATTCACTATATTCTGATTTATATTATGAAATTAATGGAAACATTGAAAAACTAGATAAAAGTAAATTAATTAGAAAATTTAATATTAAACCTTTAGAATGTGGACATAATATTTTGAATCTAACTACATATTTTGATACCACTGATAGTGAAACTGATAGTAATGATGAGATTGTTAATGATGAGGTTGTGAATGATAATGTTAATGATGATGCTACTGAAGCTGTTAATGATGATGCTACTGAAGATGTGAATGATAATGCTAATGATGATGCTACTGAAACTGTGAATGATGATGTTAATGTTAATAATGATGTTGATGATACTAATGATATTATAAAACTACATATTAATAATGAATATAATGTATTTTTGATGTCTAATTACAAAAATGAAATGAATGCTACAAATAATCCATT
>Ga0181421_1000738_pt1 | contig 9683 bp, 18 predicted proteins | sample 44SPOviralmetaG_FD_130146 | JGI IMG/M metagenome (GOLD analysis project Ga0181421, IMG submission 130146) | Marine viral communities from the oligotrophic San Pedro Time Series (SPOT) site, San Pedro Channel, CA, USA - 44 SPOT_SRF_2013-06-19 | ecosystem: Environmental > Aquatic > Marine > Strait...
AATATACTTATAACACATTAATCACAAATGTAGAACTCTATAAGTTAGTCAATTGATTACCCACCACTATCCCATTTGATTAGATCAAATCATGATCGAAAGATCACATCCTATTCTTAAATTCTATTATGATGTTCTATAAGCTTTTGCGCTTATTGTACTTTTAGCTTTAGACCTACTAATACCTTTTTTCTTACGTTTGTTGACATTGTACCAGAGACCTTTTTTAGCAATCTTGCCACTTTTAGTTTTGTGATAACCTTTTTTCATATTTTATTTCCATGCCTTTCTTGACCAATAATTAGCCGATAATGTTTTTTGTCCTTTTGTTTTGATGCCACCACTTCTAGCTAAATAACTTTTTCTAGCTTTAGGGTTATTCTTTCGAATTTTCATATTGGGATCGCCAAAAGTTACTTTATTAACTTTCCCTGTCTTTTGATTTTTAACATAAACACCACTTTTTTTAGAACTGCCACTTGGCAATCTAAATGGTTTATTGAGTGTTACTTTTCTTCCTTGATACTCTGCCATTATACTTTAACCTTTTGTTTTATTTCTTCGGTACACATAAATTTAATAAAAATTTTATTTTTATTAACTTCTTCATAGCCAATTTCTTCTAATTTGAGCATTGACTCTTGATTTCCTGCAATCATGCAAGAATAACCATCAACAAATAAATCAGGGTATTTGTATGGAGGCAAACAAGTATTCGATACAGCTGAACATAATATTAAATTAAGTACAAAATTCATTATTTTCTCTTAATCAAATCTGTAGCTTTCAATCCGTACACACTAGCAATTACACCTACAAAAATTGTTTGATACCAGAACGGAAGATTGCCAAAGTGTTCAAAAAACAAATTCATCTTTTCCATGTGCTTTGGGTTATCCGACCATACAGAAAATGCTAACATACCGATTGGCAAACTTAACAGCACCAAAATAAATTCGTCTTTCCAATCAGAGTTTCTACTTTCTAAAAGTTTTCCTTGATATTCGGCTTGTCCATTGGCCATCTTTTCGGCATGGTGCATTTGTGCATCTGCCATTAACATTTTAGTTTTTTGTTTATTTTTATATATATGACTACCTGCTTGAACAGCTAGTTTGATTGCACTTAACCACATTAGCTTACTACCTTTCCTTTATCCCACTTCATATCAGGCAGTCCGTTAGAATATTTTTTGCCATCATAAGTTAAGACTTGTTTTCTATTTGATCCTTGTTCATTGTAAGAAACATGAACCCAGCCACCACTAGGATTGTCAGGGTCGTAAAATTCTAAAATTAATTGGTCAAAGTCCACATTGTTTTGTAACCAATAAGCTATTTGAATATTTGGTATTCCTGGTATTTCAAAATCAACTGCCTGACCTTTTGCATGCTGGCTAGTCTTTTTAGAACCAATAGCTTCGCAAAGTTCCTCTGACCTATAACCTGATGTTATAATTAATGGCTTGTCATACTTAGCTCTAACAGGCTCAAGTATTTCATAGCAAACATTCTCTAAGTTTTTAACATCACCAGATCCAGGCTCATTACTTATGCCTTTTCTAGTAGCAGTCATTGACTTAGTAAATTCTTCTAATTTAAAATGTTTAGATAGTTGCATAAATTAACACTTACAAGTTTCACAAGTACACAATTCACCATCGTAAAAATGGCTATGTAAGATTTCCTTACAATGACATTTACAATGACAATCTTTGCACTTCTTTTTTTTTCTTTTTATCTTTGGTTTAGACTCAAGCATCTTTGCAAGATTTTCAAAAAAACTATCAATGAAAGATAAAAATTTAACAATATATTTATCTATCATTCTAAAATAAGTTTCTTAATTGAGTGTGAACCATCAATATTTTTTTCAAGTTCAGCTTTTGATTTAATACACCTGTATTCAACATTAGTTCCAGTATTGCTCCGATTTGCAATTCTTTTACCTTTAAGGCATGAACTTAGATCAGGTTGCAATCTTGCTTCTTTGATCTCATTGTTGACCAGCATTAGTAAAGCTATGACAATAGATTCCATTAGTGATCTCCATTAAGTTTGCCAATATTTGCTCTAACGCTATCTTTTAATTTTTCTATATCGTTCAATGCTTTATCTAAATCTTTATCAATTGATCCAATCATTACTTTATTGTGCATCATGTCATCGACTCTTATTGTTAATTTTTCTACTTGAACTGCCAAATGTTCGATCAGCATAAATTGTTCTTGATCTATCGGTTTTTGTGTTGAGGCCTCTAATAAATCTTGTTCCATTAATGCTTTAGAAGTTTCAAGATGTATAATTCTTGAATTGATCTGTGCGTAGGTCCAGACTGATATTGAAATACCAACAACAATCATGACTAAAGTTTTTATATCAGTTTTGAATGATGTTTGTTCTGTAATCATAATCTAAATAATTTATTTTCGCATGAGCTGGCTTGACACAAAATGCTAACAAGGTCATAAGTATAATAAGAACACCAGTGAAGTAGTAATTCATATCGACACTCCATAAATCAGTTACCATGATCCACCATTAAAATTTTAATTCCTAATTTTTTTTGTTTGGCAGTAGGTATTCGCCAAATTTTTCGCTTGTAAGATTTTACGTTTTTTCTATATGTATTTGTTTTAACGTCTATTAATTCTACTTTACCATTCTCATCTAAAGTAATTAAATCACAAGGTGATTGAGGGTCTATCGCTTTAAAAACCCACTTACCCTGTTTAGTAAAATCAACACAACATTGATATTCACCAACAACTCCTTTTTGAGTACGATTTAACCTACTAGATTTGATATTAGGTTTAGCAGAGTTGAGAGACTTATTAGTCCTACAGCCCATAATAATTTATAAATAGAGTTCACTTTAGCATCTAAGTGAGCTAAGTGATTATCCTTTATAGTTGATATTTTGTTGTGTATTAATTTTATTTCCCCTTGAAGCTTAATAATTTGCTCTGTGTTTTTTTGAGATTGAGTGGCCATTATCTATACTTATTTAAATCTTCAATTATTTTTAGTTGTTCAAGTGTTGAAGTTTGATCTTTACCTTGATTTTGTTTCATAAAGTTTTGATCAGCGTATGCTTTTTGGATTAAACCTTGACCACCAGTTACATCAGGCAATTTAGTAAATGCTATTGCTTGTGTAATATCATCTATTGCTTGATTATGTTTAGCTGTTTTAGTAATTGCATCAGCAGTAAATCTTGTAAATAATGTTCCTTGAATACCTGCGGCTTGGAAACCTAAGATACCTGCTAATGATCTAAATGCACTATTAAAAATTTCTAAAAATTTTTTACCACCTTTGTCAACATCTTTAAAATTATTTAAACTTGTTGTTTTTTCTAGTTGTTTAGCAAAACCTAATAAATCCTTTTGTTGGTCTTTAGAAAATAAAATTTTAGAAATTTCTTTACCATTCCCATTAACCATTTGCTCAACTTCTTTTATAAATAATTTTGGATCAAATATTTCATTTGTTCCTACTTTTCTAAAAGAATTATTTATCATTCTTTGAGCAGCACCATCGACTAATAAATCAAAACCCTCACTATTGGGTTTAAATACAGTTGAGGTTAATCTTTGTAATAAATCAGTTGATTGTTTTACGCTATTTGCACTAAGACTAGCATTTCCATATAAATAATTATTTATTTGCAAAGCACTATATTTACCATTTAAAATTCCTTGAAGATAAGCACCACCTGTATCTTTGATTTTGCCTATGTTACTTGGTGTAAATATTTTCTTTACATTACTAGACTCTAATCTAGCTTTTTTAATTTGTTCTAAAACTTGTTTATTACCTGTAGATAAAGCACCATTAATTGTTTTATCATAAAATGTATCAAATTCATTTTTAATTAACATTAAAGCTTTTTTATCAGTTGCGTCTCTAGTAGTGTTTATAATTGAATTTATACTTCTTCTTTGATTTTCTAAAGTTATTAAAGCTATTTTAGATATGTTTGAATTTTCAATTGTTTTTGCAAACTTATTAATATTATTAAGAGCCGCAGTTGCGTTTGGCATTGTAATTTTATTTATTGGTTGACCTAAACCATCAGCACCACTAACCATTAACTTAATATTACTTGTAAGATTTTTAACTACAGGTGCTTTGATTTTACCATTCCAATCAATAGCGTTATACATTTTATCAACATTTTCATCCATTTTATTTTTAATAGATGTTATTTGATTTGTAATATTATCAATTGTATCTTCAACTGGTGTTTTTTGGCCAGGCAAAGTTGTTGTTTGTTGAGTGTTTTTATTTTTTATTAAATTATTTCTAAATTTTGTAAGATAATCAAAAGTTTGGTTTAATTGTATTTGGTCTTGATACCTTACTATATTTTGTATGCCTGATCCATGAACACCATTTCTAGCTTCATCAATATATTTTAAAACTTTTTTATTACCACTTGCTTGTGCTTTCCATAAAGAAATACCAAATTTATTTGCACCTACAATGTGAACAGCGTCTTGAGGTAAAATGCCATCTTCTAAGGCTTGAGCATATTGTTTTAAAACTTTTTCATTACTTACTAACGAAACATCATCAAAATGTTTTAAAGCTAATTTTTTTGCTTCATCAGTTACTTCAAGTTTGTTATTTAAAAAAGTTCCACTTTTTGTAGTAAAGTTAAATTTGCTAGGTATCACTCTATTAATACCATCTTTAACAAAATTAAATCCACTATATCTAGCTAAAAATCTTCCTATTGGCTCACCAGCAAATCCAAAACCTAAATTTAATGCAAGTTTATCATCTTCAACAAAAGGTAAAATTCCATCACCACCTTGTTTATTACCTAAAGGAATTGTAGCTACATCTTGAACTGCACCTGTTAAAGCATTTGCGCCACCCATAGCCATACCTTTTTTTAAAATTCCACCACCAATATTTTTAGTTACAAAACCAGCACCAGGGATGTATTGTAACATTTGAGTTATACCCTCAACAACATCTTTAGTAGTAATACCAGGTTTATTTAAATAATAAGTTCTATTTGCTCCATTCTTAACTGCATTTTCAGGTAAAGTAATGACAACATTATCAAACTTATCTTTCGATATAATTGCTTCAGGGTAAAATTTTTTTACCATATCTATTTGTGCATTAGGAGTTGAGGTCAAAGCAAATCCTGTATTTAAAGCAATTTCATTACCAATAGATTTTAATTTTGCTCCATTAATCTCACCCATGTTTTTAAATTCTTCTCTATCATTACCTGTAAAAAAACTAGCAATAGGATCAACAATGTAACTTTTTAAAAAACCTTTTTCTTCATCTTTTTTATTTATTGCATTTGTAACTATACTTTTTTCGTCTCCACTAACGATAGCATCAGCATCTACATTGTTATATTTTTTTTGTATTATGGCGTTATTAATTTCTTCTAATTCGTCTTTGTTAGTAACAATTGTCATAACTTTCCTTATTTGAATTATTTTAATTTTTTATAAATCTCTTGGTCTTTATCAACTATGTAGTACCAACCATTTTTAGTTTTAATAAAATTAGGATTATTTTCCATTTCACTTTCATTAGCATTAGATAGATTTACCATTTCCTCTAATTGTTCTTTAGGAATAATAGGATTAATTAAGTTACCCTCTCCATCTTTTGCATTGACATAATCATTCCACATTTCATTAAAAGTTAAATTCTTTTCTTCGCCATTTGCAGTTATTACTTTTTGTCTTGTAAGCAAACTATTTAATTTACCATCTTGACCTGCAACCCAACTTTCTGCCATTTGTCCTTTTAGGATTTCTCTATCATTAATACCAGTCATGATAATTGCATTATTTTTTAAACCTTTAGGAGACATAGACATTGAAGTTGTTAAACTTTCAAATATATCCATTTCTTTTTCAGAAATTGCACCTTTAGTTTGAGAAATTTTTCCAAATAATTGATTACCTGCTAATACACTAATAACTTCTGTATTTGCAATTTGATCACTAGCACTACCCATATCACCTAACCACTTCATATCTATTCCAAAACTTTGACCCCATTTCATAAGATCACTTATTAAAGGAGCAGCTTTACCTGTTTCTAAATTTTCAGCAGTTGTTGTTAGAATATCTAAATCAATATTTTCATTTTGTGCATTTTCACTAGCTTTAATAATTTCATTAAATTTAGTAGCTTGACCTGTTCCAACACCCTCAGCAAATTTATTAATTTGTTGACTCTCTGGGTATTTAATATTTACATTTGTTGATTTATCAACTTTAGCATTAAAAGGTAAAATTTTATTAGTTGTTATATTTTTTTGATATTTTTGATTATTGGATGTGTCAAAACCCTCAGCTTGTGCTTCTTCATTAGTCAACATTTTAAATTGATCTTTTGGCTTTTCTGGTTTTGTATAAGGAATTAAGTTTCCACTACTGTTTTGTATTTGATCGGATGTTGCAAATTGTTTTTCACCTGTTGTCTTGTTAAAAACTTCCATAAGATTTTTATTACCACCAAACAATTTTTTTAATTGGCCTGCTTGTGAAATTGAAGTGAATAAACCCTCACCTACACTTTTTCCTTGTGCGCCTTGTTGTAGTAAGCCTGCGGCTACTAAAAAATCTTCGTCTTGTAAAAGTCCTTTAAATATACTCATTATATTAATCCTTGATTGTCTAACTCATCAAAAAATGGATTATTAGGTGTCATACTTCTAGCGTAGTTATCGTTAAAAGTGTTGCCATATCCATATTGTTGAGTGTTTGGGGTTAAGTTTAAAGTTTGTGCAATTTTATTTTTAGCATCATTATAAGTATTCATGTATGTAGGTGATACTCCTAGATTGCTATTCATGTTTGCAAAATAATCATTGACCATTGAATTTTCATTTGTTTCAATAGTTTTAAAATCTTCTGGATTGTCAAACAAAACTACATTATCATTTCCACCACCATCATTATTATTATTTTCAAATTGAGCAAAGTAACCAGTATCTTTTAAAAAATCATGTTCAGGTGATCCCTCTACTAAAGTTGCGTTTGGATCAAATGGTCTTTGATAATTAATATAAAAATCTCTTGATAAAGGCATACCATATTTATCAGTACCCTCTAGCCAAGATGTTCTTCTTTTTTTGTTAGCAGCATTTGCAAAAGGAGAAACAATTTCATTTAAAACATTTAAAGATAATAATGGTGATTTACTATCCAATATTCTTTCTAAAGAAGTTTTGCCTGTTAAAGCATCATTAAGATTGACACCACTATTAACTAAATCAACTACATTTTTTGCTTCAACTTTTTGTTCTTTAGCTTCAGACATAGCTGTGTTGTATGTAGTATTAGTATTATTTTGATATGCTTGAGTTGATCCACCACCAGATGATGATTGATTATTGTCATTACCACCACTGTCCATTGAACTAGATACATCACCACCAGCTCTGTTTTGACCTGGATCTTTTGATCCAAAACCATCATAACTTAATAGTCCAGATGCACCTACATTAGGCTTTCCATTTTTTAATGATCCATGCAAATTGGCGTCAGCTAATAAACCTTTTTCTGCCTCTGTAATATAAACAAGTTCGGTTGATGGAGAGTCTTTAGATGACTTCCAATATTTAGGTGCTTTGACTTCCTCAGTTTTACCAAGATAATTTCTTACCCCACCTTGCATTACAAAGTCTTTATCTAAAAGCATTTAAATCCTTATAAAATAATTGAAACAACAAATAGAACACCAAGAATAATAATATACTTAGATGTATTGTTATCTATGTCAGTTTTTAAATCGTAAATTAATTTATTTATTTTGTTCATTATAATAGTCCTCCTAATACTGCTCCTGCTATTGCTCCATAAGGTGTTGCACCAGCTAAAGCTGGGAAAAGCATATTACCCATCATAGCACCACCTAAACCTTGTGTTATTCTATTAGGGTCAGTTTGTGATTGTTGAACAGGGAAACCTGACGCAATAGGATTAACCAAAGATGAATATTGTTGTAATGATTGAAAAGGTGCTAGATTTTTTTGTCTTTCAATATTTTCAAGTTGTGCGCCTACTTGTGTCATAGTAGGTGATGAACTAGCAATACCTAATTGTCTTTGTCTTTCTCTTTCGTATTGGTCAAAAGCTAGAGGCAAAGCTTCTTGAGTAATACCTGATAAAATTTGTTGTTGATTCATCATAGAACCAGGTGTTCTACCTGCCCCACTAAATTCACTATTAACTGCTGTTGCTATTTGATTAGCACTACCTTGTAGCATAGGAGATAAAAAAGGATTTAAATATTTCCCACTTAATGTGTCGGCTAATTGTTGTTGCGAAGCCCCTGCCATTACTTCTTGTTGTGCAAGGCCTTGAGTTGTTTGAGTTGTTGGCGCAACATACCCTGATGCTCCTACTCCTTGATTATATAGATTACCTGCCTCTGATAATATTTGATTTAATGCAGGTTGTGCTGGTGCATAAGGGTTGACTTGTGCTTGAGTCCCTCCACCACTTGATCCAAATGACATATTATTTATCCTTTTTGTTTGTTATTTGTTTTTCAAGAACAACATGAGTTGGTTTATAATCAAATTGTTCCATAATTCTTTGCCAACCTTTTCTGGCAATTAATTCCATGTTTGTGCAATTATTTTTTAATGCAAAATCTTCTAATACGTTAATTAAGTGTTGCCACTTTTGTCTATGCCTACCTGTAACAATAAAAATGTTACAAGATTGTTTTAGTTTTCTTTTAACAATCTCTGTAACAACAACTCCATAATATTTGTCTATTGTTGTTTTTTTATCTTTATCCCAAACGACCCACAATTGCATTTTATTTTGTTTAATAGTTTCATAAACAAATTGTGCATCAGTATGATTGCCTGAGTAAGACAAGGCTTCACTAATATCTTTTTTAACTAAATTCCAAACATCATCTACATTAGATGTTGGTATATTTACTAAATTCATTATGTAATATTTAAATAACTTATACCAATGTGAATTGAATCTGTTGAACTAACTGTAGCTTTTAGTTGGTCCAGGCTTTCTAAAACTAAAGGCATCGTCAATAATTCAATTGTTGTATTTGCTGTGAGTGATTGTGTTTTTAAAATTGTATATTCAGTATTACTTTGGGAACTATCCAAAACATCTAGTGAAAATGTTGGAGTGTTACTTGTATTGTTAGTAACTCTAATAGATTTAAGAATTAAAGTTTCATTTGATGAAGCTGTTAATAATGATGTTTCACTAGCAGTCGCCAAAGCAACCCCTTTAAATTTATAAGAATTTGACATTATTTTTTAGGGTGAGAAACTTTTACCTTTTTAATTGTTTGGTAAAAATCATAAAATTTATGTTGTAATTCCATATCCTTATCCATTGTATGCCATAGCATATCTAATTGATCTCCAATGCTAGGATAAACTCTATCTCTTTGATATTCGTTAGCATCATACTCTGCTTGTACCTCTACCATCTTAGCTTCTATGTCAGCTTTAGAAATAGGTGTTGTTCCATTGTGCCATTCTATTTCGCAAGTATTTATATCTGAACCTCTTACAACCACTTCTGCATTAGGATTTATTTTTAATATTGCTTCTGTAATCATCCTGCTATCTCCATTGCTGTAATTGTACTTACTCCAGAATTAGATTGTGCTTTAACCATTGCACTACCACCACTAGGTTTAAAT